>Ga0180220_1000045_pt1 | contig 261583 bp, 216 predicted proteins | sample eDN5th37CBELigBY_FD_151335 | JGI IMG/M metagenome (GOLD analysis project Ga0180220, IMG submission 151335) | Enriched backyard soil microbial communities from Emeryville, California, USA - eDNA 5th pass 37_C BE-Lig BY (version 2) (version 2) | ecosystem: Environmental > Terrestrial > Soil >...
TGCGGCAGCGGCGAGCTGGACCTGCCTGGACGCCGCGACCGGCGCGTGCAGCGAGGGGGGCACGGGACCGCTGGTCGACCACGGCGTGCGCGTGCCACCGTCGGGCAGCGTCGCGTACACGCTGACGGTGCCGGTGCGCGCGGATGCGGCCGAGGGCGAGGTCGAGGTCGCGCTGGTCAGCGCGGGCGCCTACCCCGGCGAGAGCACGACGGCGACCGACCGCACGCAGCTCGTGCTGCTGCGCGACGGCTTCGATCCGCCGCCCGAGGCGGACTGACGCGGAATGCGGTGCGGCGCCACGTGCGCCGCACCGCGCGGGACGGCGCGGATCAGTCCGTCGCGACGGCGAGCAGGGCGCGATCGTCGGCGCCGAGCCAGGCCGGCGGCACCGCGAGGGCACGCGCTTCGGCGATCGACGCGTCGGCCGCCACGTGCCTGCTCACGCCGCGCTCGCAGCGCGCGCGCAGCAGCAACAGCGCAGCGCGGCGGACGCGCGCTTCGGGAATCGACGAGCGCAGGCCATCGACGGCGAGGCTCGCGGCAGCGACCGCGTCCGCGCCCCTGCCGAGCGCGAGCAGTGCCTGTGCGCGCAGCGCGCGTGCCTGCGCCAGCGCCAGCGGTGGCGGCGGCATGTCGAGCGCGCCGAGCCAGGCGAGGGCGCGGTCCGCGGCGTCGAGCGCCGCGATCGGCCGCGCACGCGCGAGTGCGATGCGCCCGCCGACGCGCAGTGCCTCGGCCTCGAGCAGGCCGCGCTGCAATGACGGCACGTCGTCGAGCCCAACCGACTGCAACGACGCCGCCTCTTCGGTGCGGCCGAGGTCGAGCAGCGCCTCGGCGAGGTGCAGGCGGGTGGCCGCGAGTTCCGACCGGTAGCCCGATTCCTGCGCGCGCGCCTGCAGCGTCGCGTACGCGGCGCGCAGCAGCGGTTCGGCGCGCGCCGGATCGTTGCGCGCGCGCGCGAGTTCGGCCTCGGCATCGAGCGCCGTCGCCGTCTTCGCGTCGTCGTCACCGAGCAGCTTGCGGTACGCGGAGAGCGCCTCGTCGATCGCGGCCTGCGCGTCATCGAAGCGCTCGACTTCGGCGAGGTAGGCGCCGTAGCGCACCAGGCCCATCGCGAGGCGGTCGTGCGGTCCGTCGTAGATGCGCCGCATCAGCGCGATGCCTTCACCGAACAGGGCATCGACCTGCGCGCGCTCGCCGAGCTGCTGGCGCGCATGCGCGAGATGGAACAGCGATCGCGCGAAGTGCTGGTCGAGCGGGCGGCCGAGGCGGCGCCAGCGCGTGATCGACTCGTCGAGGATCGCCGCCGCCTCGCGGTAGCGCCCGATGCTGGAGCACAGCTGGCCGAGCCAGCTCGCGGTCGCGATGCCGTTGACCGAGTCGGCGCCGAACACGCGTTGTGCCTTGGCCATGGCCTGCTGCGCGATCGCGGCGGCGCCTTCGGTGTCGCCGGCGTAGGCGCGCGTCGCGCCGTACAGCATCAGGCCGGACAGCGCATCCTCGGTGTCGGAGGCGAGCATCACCGGCACGAGGCCGGCGATCAGGCGGTCGGCGTCCTCGGAGCGCCCGGTCGAATGCAGCAGGTTGCCCTTCTCGACCGCGGCCGTGATCCAGTCGGTCGACTCCGGCGCGACGCCGAGCTCGCGCTGGCGCGCGATCGACTCGTCGATCAGGCGCCCGGCGTTGTCGTAGTCCCCTTCGCTGCGCGCGACCGAGCCGAGGGTGAGGAGAAGTTGCGCGCGCACGTACGGATCCATGTCGGGGTCCTCGCGCACGTCGCGCGCGGCCTGCTCGACGAGCTGACGCGGCGAGGGCCGTTCGTCCTTCGGCAGGTCGGCGCTGGCCGTCTTCAGCAGCTCGACCATGAAGTCACGCGTCGCGTTCGCGCGCGCGGACTCGTTGCGCGCGATGCGCGCCTGCTCGCGCGCGACGCCGGCCTGCCACAGCGCGACGCCGAGCGAGACCAGCACCGCGAGCGCGACCGCGACGCTGGCGGCGACGCCGACGCGGTGGCGCGCCACGAACTTGCGCGCTCGGTAGCGCGCCGAGGGCGGGTGCGCGAGCACCGGCTGGCCGGCGAGGTGGCGCTCGACGTCATCGGCGAGCGCGCCGGCGGACGCGTAGCGGCGCTCGGGTTCCGACGCGGTCGCCATCAGCACGATGTTGTCGAGGTCGCCGCGCAGCAGCCGCCGCGTCTGCGCCGGCTCCGCCGGCAAGGTGCCGGGCGCATGCCGGCCGCTGACGCGCGACGACGGTGGATGCGTGTCGCCGGGCGCGCGACGCTCGCCCGAGACGAGTTCGCCGAGCAGCACGCCGAGTGCGTACACGTCGGTCGCGGTCGTGATCGCGCCGCCGGCGAACTGCTCCGGCGCCGCGTAGGCCGGCGTCATCACGGCGTGCTGCGTGTGCTGGAGGTCGGCCCCGGCGTCGACGTCGAGCAGCTTGGCGATGCCGAAGTCGAGCAGCTTGACCGTGCCGTCGGCGGTGACGAGCACGTTCGACGGCTTGATGTCGCGGTGGACGATCAGGGCGCGGTGCGCGCTCTCGACCGCGCGGCAGGCGGCGACGAACAGGCGCAGCCGTGCGCGCAGGTCGAGCGCGCGGGCGCGAGCGTGTCCGGTGATCGGCGCGCCCTCGACGAGTTCGAGCGCGATGTACGGCACGCCCGCGTCGGTCAGGCCGCCCTCGATCAGATGCGCGATGCCGGGGTGGCGCAGCTGCGCCAGCGCGCGGCGCTCGTCGCGGAAGCGGCGGCGCTCGTCGGCGCCGAACAACCCGCGCCGCAACAGCTTCAGCGCGACCTCCTGGCGCACGCCGTCCTGTTCGCGGCTGGCACGGAACACGACCGACGAGCCACCCTCGCCGAGGCGTTCGCCGAGCGTGAACGCGCCGACCACGGTGCCGGGGTCGATGCGCGCGGCGTCCGACTCGGCATCGCCGACGCGCGCGACCAGTTCGTCGAGCGAACGGTCGAGCAGACGCGTGTTCGGCGTGTCGTCCGCGGCGAGCAGGCATGCGAGTTCGGCGCGCTGCGCCGCGTCGCCGACGTGCTCGTCGAGCCAGGCCTGGCGCACGGCCGGCGGCAGCGCGATCGCCTCGTCGAACAGTTCGCGCAGGCCGCGCCGCGGGCCACGTGGTGCGTCGTCGTCGCCGGTCGTCATCTGCTCGCCCCTCGCCTCGCGCGTCCGCCGCGGGCGCGGCGCGCTGCCGCGCATCATAAGGGAGCCGCGCGCCGCGATGCGGGCGGAGCGTGCCGCGCGGCGCCGCCGCCGCTCACTCCGACAGCGCGGAATGGAGGAACGCGCGTGCGTAGCGCCAGTCGCGGTCGACGGTGCGGCGGGTCAGCTGCAGCAGGTCGGCGATGCGCTCGGCCGGCAGCCCGGCGAAGTAGCGCAGTTCGACCACGCGCGCAGCGCGCGGGTCGTCGGCCTCGAGCCGGCTCAGCGCCTCGTCGAGCGCGAGCGCCTGTTCCGCGCCGGTCAGCGCGAGCGCATCACCGGCATCGGTCGCCAGCGTCGTGCGGATCCAGTCGCCGCCGTGCTTGAGGCGCAGGCGCGCGCGCGCGCGGTCGGCCAGCAGGTGGCGCATCGCGCGCGCCGCGTAGGCGAAGAACTGCGCCGGATGCTCGAACGCGAGCTCGCGCTCGCGATCGATGCGCAGGTACAGCTCGTGCACCAGTGCGGTCGTGTCGAGCGTGTTGCGCGCGCCGCGCGCGAGCTGGCGGCTCGCCATGGCCTTGAGCCGGTCGTACACGGCATCGAACAGCGCGTCGACCGACGCGTCCGCTCCTGGCGGTGTGCCCCGCGGGATGTCCTCGTCCGTCACGCGACCTCCGTTGCGCGCGGAAGTCTAGCAGGCGCGGCCGCGTGCGCCCCGGACGGCGAGCGGGTGGGTGCGCGCGCCGCGGTCAGGGCGCGTAGGCGCCGAGGCCACGCTCGGGCAGGTCGAGCGCGGCGCGCAGCACCGGCTCGAGTTCGCCGCGCAGCTGCAGGCGTGCGAGCGCGTCGATGCCGGCGCGCGCGCGCTCGTCGGCAGGATCGAAGTCCTTCGAGCGCGCCAGCGTCGCGAGCAGGTCGAACCAGCCGTCGTCGTGGATGCCGGCGGCATCGAGCAGGATCCCGGGCAGCATCCACGCATGCGTGTCGAAGCGGCGCGCGCGCGGTTTGCGGTTGTCGTACAGCAGCCACGGCGTCGGCTGCGCGGTCGCCGGCTGGCCGTCGTCGAACTCGAGCTGGGCGAACACCGGGCCGAGGTCGGGCAGGTGGTCGCCGTAGAACAGCAGCAGGGTGTGGCGCTTGCGCTTGGCGATGGCGTCGGCGAGGCGCGCGAGTTCACGGTCCGCATCGTCGAGCAGGTACAGGTAGTTGGCGAACCATGCGCGCGCGCCGGCGTCGAGCCCTTCCGGGATCGGCAGCGCGGCGAGGCGGTCGGGGTCGAGGCCCGGACGCCAGTCGAACGGGCCGTGGTTCTCCATGCTGATCGCGAACACGAACTGCGGCGGGCCGTCGTCGGGCAGCTCCGCGAGCACCCGATCGGTCAGGGCGGCGTCCGATGTGAACAGGCCGACGATGCGGTCGTCCGGGAATCCGGCCGAGTCGATGAAGCGGTCGAAACCGAGCGCCGGATAGGCGCGCGTCCGGTTCCAGAACGAGGCCGAGTTCGGATGGATCGCGACGGTCTGGTAGCCGTGCGCGGCGAGCAGGCGCGCGAGCCCCGGATAGTGGTCGCGGTCGAGCTCGAGCCACGGGTACTGCACGCCGCCGAGGCTGGCCAGCGGCGCGCCGGTCAGCACCTCGAACTCGGTGCGCACGGTACCGCCGGCGAAGGTCGGCACGACGAGGTCGCCCGCGGTCGCCTTGCGCGCGGCGAGGCGATGCCAGGCGGTGAGATAGCGCCCTCCGCGCACCTCGCGCAGGCGCGCCGGATCGAACAGCGATTCGCTCTGCACGACGACGATGTCCGGCAGTTCGTCGATCGACGTCGTCGCCGCCAGGCCGGCACGCAGGATCGGAGCGTGCGACTCGAGCAGGGCGCTGGCGGCGCCTTCGTCGGCGGCCGGCACGTCGCCGCCGCCGATCTGCCAGTGGTAGAGCAGCAGGTTGCCGATCAACCCGGTGCGCAGGGCGCTGTCGGACAGCGACCACGGCTGCAGTTCCGGCAGGCCGCGCTCGTAGGCGCGCCGCCACGGCCCGGCGCCGGCGAGCAGGCTGGTCGCCGCGACCAGTGCCGCCGCGCCGAGAATCCCGGCGCGCCAGCCGGCGAGCATGCGCAGCGGGCGCTCGCGCGCGAGCGCCAGCGTCGCCACGACGCCGAGCGCGATCAGCGCCGCGTGCAGTGCGTCGATGCGCAGGTAGTGCGTGAACAGCTGCAGCGCGGACGCCGGCTGCTGCAGGAAGCGGAAGTCCGCGGGCAGCAGCGGCACCTGCAACGCGCCGAGCTTGGCCGCGTTGGCGAGGTACAGGCCGCCGAGCGCGAGCAGGGCCAGCCAGGTCGAGAGCACCACGCGCCGCGTCGCCGCGAGCAGCAGCAGCCACAGCGTGAGGGCCGGTGCCGCGTTGAGCAGCAGCCGCTGCATCGACGGCTGCGCGCCGTCGACCACCGGGTCCAGACCGGTCAGGCAGGCCAGCAACAGGCCGACGCCGGCGAACAGCGCAAGCCATTCGACGCGACGCGGCGTGGCCGCGGGGGCGGGCAGGGACGAGGTGGTCATGGGGGGCGCACGATGCCACGACAGGGCAGGCGCAGTATGAACGGATCGTTACGGGGCACGTAGAGGGCGGCCTGCGGTTCAGGCGCCTGCGGCGGCAGCCGTGTCCCCGTGCGCGGGTCGCCGCGCGCGCGCGCCGCTGCGACAATCGGCGCATGCTCGAACCCGCCCGCTGGCCGCGCCCGGTCGCCGCCTTCGTCAACGACCGCCTGTCGCGCCTGGAAGCCGCCTGTCGCGAGGCGAACGTGCCGTTCCACGACGACGCCGGCGTCGACGACCACCTGTCCTGCGTGCTGCTCGCGAGTGACTTCGCCTACTACAGCCTGCTGCGCAACCCGAGCCTGCTCGGCCCCGGGTTCCTGCAGCTGATGAGCGATCCGCGCCATGCGGATGCGCGCGCCGGCGTGTTCGCCGAGGCGCACGACCTGGCGGCGCTGCGGCGCGAGCTGCGCGCGTTCCGCCTGCGCGAGGCGTTGCGCCTGGTCTGGCGCGACGTGACCGGCGCCGACGACGTCGAGACCACGCTCGCCGGCGCCTCGATGCTGGCGGAGGCCTGCCTCGAGGCGGCGTTGCGCGGTGCCGAGCGCCAGGTCGCCGAACGCCACGGCGTCATCCTCGATGCGGCCGGCCGGCCGCAGCGCATGGTGGTGCTCGCGCTCGGCAAGCTCGGCGGCGGCGAACTGAACTTCTCGTCCGACATCGACCTCGTGTTCGCCTATGCCGAGAACGGCGAAAGCCGCGGCGAGGACGGTCGCGCCGCGCGTCCGCTCGACGCGCCGGCGTACTACGCGCGCATCGGCCAGGCCCTGGTCGGCCTGCTCGCCGAGCACGACGTCGACGGCTACGCCTTCCGGGTCGACCTGCGCCTGCGCCCGTTCGGCACTGCGGGTCGGCTCGCGCTGTCGTTCAACGCGATGGAGCAGTACTTCCAGCGCGAGGGACGCGACTGGGAGCGCTACGCATGGATCAAGGCGCATCCCGTCGCCGGCGACCGCGCCGGCGGCGCGCGCCTGCTCGACCAGCTGCGCCCGTTCGTGTTCCGCCGCTACCTCGACTACGGCGCGTTCGCCGGCCTGCGCGAGATGAAGGCGCTGATCGACGCCGAAGTCGCGCGCAAGGACCTCGCCGACCACCTCAAGCTCGGCCCCGGTGGCATCCGCGAGATCGAGTTCATCGTGCAGCTGGTGCAGCTGATCCGCGGCGGGCGCGAACCGACGCTGCGCGCGCGCGGCCTGCTGCCCGCGCTCGCCTCGTGCGAGCAGCTCGGCTTCATTCCGGCCGCGCGCGCGCAGCGCCTGCGTGCCGCCTACCGCTTCCTGCGCCGCCTCGAGAACCGGGTGCAGATGTTCGCCGACCAGCAGGCACACGAACTGCCGGCCGATCCCGAGGTGCAGCTGCGCTACGCGCTCGCGCTCGGCTATCCCGATTGGGCCGCGCTGCAGGTGGACCTGCGCGCGCACCGCGCCGCGGTGTCGGAGGAGTTCGCGGCGCTGATGGCGGTCGACGCGCGCGACGGCGCGCAGCGCGCGGTCGCGCGCTGGCCGGACCTGTGGCGCTCGATGGTCGCCGGCGGCGTCGACGCGGCGGCGCTGGCGCAGGCCGGCTTCGACGATGCCGGCGTCGTCGCCGAACTGGAGGCGCTGGTCGGCGGCGCGGCGCTGCGCGCGATGTCCGCGCGCGCACGCGAGCGCCTCGATGCGGTCATGCCGGCGGTGTTCGCCGCGGCCGCCGCGCAGCCGGCGCCGACGCGCTGCCTGGTGCGCCTGCTGCGCCTGGTGCAGGCGATCCTGCGCCGCTCGGTCTATCTCGCCCTGCTCGACGAGCAGCCGGCCGCGTTGCGCCGCCTCGCCGGCGTGTTCTCGGCCAGCGCGTTCCTCGCCGAACGCGTGGTCGCGCACCCGCTCCTGCTCGACGACCTGTTCGACGACCGCGTCGACACCGACCCGCCGACCGCGGCGAGCCTGCGCGAGGAACTCGCGCGGCGCCTCGCGCAGCTCACCGACGCCGACGCCGAGGCAGAGATCGAGGTGATCCAGGAAGTGCGCCACTCGGCGCTGTTCCGGCTCGGCCTCGCCTTCCTCGGCGGGCGCATCGACGCGGTCGCGACCGCACGCCTGCTCGCCGACGTCGCCGGGGCGGTGCTCGAGGCGGTCGTGCGCATCGTCGAGCGCGGCATCGCCGCCGCGCACGGGCGCATCGCCGGCGACAGCGCCGCCGACGGCTGCGGCCTGGTCGTGGTCGCCTACGGCAGCTTCGGCGGGCGCGAACTCGGTTTCGGTTCCGACCTCGACCTCGTGTTCCTCTACGACGGCGCGCGCGCGCAGCGCGAGTCCGATGGCCCGAGGCCGCTCGACGGCGCGCGCTACTACGCGCGCTTCGCGCAGCGCATCGTCCACCTGCTCGGCGCGCAGACGCGCGCGGGGCGCCTGTACGAGGTCGACGTGCGCCTGCGCCCGGACGGCAGCAAGGGCATGCTCGTGCAGAGCCTCGACGGCTATGCCGCCTACCAGCAGGAACGCGCCTGGACCTGGGAGCTGCAGGCGCTGGTGCGCGCGCGCGCGGTCGCCGGCGACGCCGTGCTCGCGCAGCGCCACGCGCAGATCCGCCGCGCACTGCTCTCCAGCGAGCGCGATCCGCAGGTCCTGCGCGCCGAAGTGGCCGACATGCGCGCGCGCTGGCGCGCCGAGCGCGACCGCTCCGACGCGGACGAGTTCGACCTCAAGCAGGGGCGCGGTGGCCTCGTCGACGTCGAATTCCTGCTGCAGGGGCTGGTGCTGCTGAACGCGGCGCGCTATCCGGCGCTGCTCGCCTGCGGCAGCAGCGCCGACCTGGTCGAGGCCGTGCGCGCGGCCGGATTGCTCGCGCCGGCCGAGGCCGAGTCGCTGGCGCAGGCGCACGCCGCGCTGCTCTCGCGCGCGCTGCGCTGCACGCTCGACGCGCGGCCGCGCGTGGTCGCGCGCGAGGATGCGATGGAGCAGGCCGCGGCGACCGTCATCGCCGCGGCGCGCGCCTGCGGCTTCGTGTTCGACTGACCGTCGCGAGGGCGCCGCCGCCGGCGCGCGCCGGGTTGCGCGAAAGTGCAAAAATGCGCGTTGCCGATCCGGAGCCGAGGAGTGCGCGATGAGCCAGCCACGTCCCGAATGCGACCTCGTGATGAAGGGGGGCATCACCAGCGGCATCGTCTATCCACGCGCGATCGCCGTGCTCGCCGGGCACTACCGCCTGCGCAGCGTCGGTGGCGCTTCGGCCGGCGCGATCGCCGCGGCTGCGGCGGCCGCGGCCGAGTACGGTCGCGCCGGCGGGGGCTTCGACCGCCTCGCGCGGCTGCCCGAGGAGCTCGCGCAGCCTGCAGGGGACGGCGCGACGCGCCTGTCGCAGCTGTTCCGCCCCGATCCGTCGACGCGACGACTGTTCGAGCTGCTGGTCGCCGGCCTGATGCCGGCGCACAAGGACTGGCTGCGCGCGAGCCTGCGCTGGCTCGCCGCGGCGATCCGCTGCTTTCCGCTCGCCGCGCTGGTCGCCGCGGCGATCGCCGCGCTCGCGGCCTGGCCGCTGCTGCGGTTCGCCGCCGAGGCCGGCCTGGCGGGAGTGCCCGGCTGCGTCGCCGGCGTGGTCGCGGTGCTGCTGACGTTCCTGGTCGTGCTCGCGCTGCGCATCCTCGTCCACGCCCTGCGCGTGCTGCCGGCCAACGGCTTCGGGCTGTGTTCCGGCCTCGGCGACGAGCGAACGCTGACACCGTGGCTGCACGCGACGTTGCAGTCGCTGGCCGGTCTCGACCCGGCGCGGCCGCTGCGCTTCGGCGACCTCTGGCGCGGGCATGCGCCACCCGCCGACTACGTCGCCGCGTCCGCGCGCGTCCACGCGCGCGAACGCGACATCGACCTGCGCCTCATCACGACCGCGCTGTCGCACGGCCGGCCGTACAGTTTTCCGTTCGAGGGCGGCGACCTGCACTTCGACCTCGACGAGATGCGGGCGCTGTTTCCGGCCGCGATCGTCGACGCGCTGGTCGCCGGCTCACCCGGCCGCGTCGACAGCGGCCCGCTCGCCGGCAAGTGGCGCCTGCCGGAAATGGAGGACCTGCCGGTGCTGGTGCCGGTGCGCATCAGCCTCGCCTTCCCGCTGCTGCTGTCGTCGGTGCCGCTGTGGCGCCTGCGCACCGAACCCGATCGCGCGCGGCGCGGTGGCTGGCGCCATGTCGCCGAGCGCGTGCGCTACTCCGACGGCGGCATCTGCAGCAACTTCCCGATCCACTACTTCGATGCGCTGGTGCCGTCGCGCCCGACCTTCGGCATCAACCTGCTCGATGCGGAGTTCCTGCCGCCGGACGCGCTCGATCCGGCCGACTACGTCTGGATGCCGTCGCACAACGGTGCCGGCCTGACCACGCGCGTCGTCGAGGCCGACGGCGGCATCGGCGCGTTCCTGCGCTCCATCGTCACGACCATGCAGGGCTGGTCCGACAGCATGCAGCTGGCGATCCCGGGCTATCGCGACCGCATCGTCGCGGTGCGGCTCGCGCGCGACGAGGGCGGGCTGAACCTGCGCATGGCGCCCGAGGTCATCCGCCGCCTCGCCGCGCGCGGCGAGGCGGCCGGCGCGATGCTGCTGGCGCACTATGCGGGCGCGGCACCACCGGCCGGCACCGTGACCGGCTGGCGCAACCACCGCTGGGTGCGCTACCGCGTCGCGATGCGCGTGCTCGGCGAGGCGCTCGACGGCCTGCGCAACGCCGAGGCGGCCAGCGCGGACGGGCCGGCCGCGCTGCAACCGATGCATGCGGATCCACCGAGCTACGCCTTCCGTTCCGAGCGCCAGCGCGATGCCGCCCTCGACGCGTACCGCGAGCTGCTCGCACTCGCCGACCGCTACGCCCGCATGCGCGACGACCTCGGCTATCCGCCGTTCGACCACGACGCCGCCGACGGGCCGCGCCCGCGCCCCGAACTGCGCATCCGCCCACCGCTGTAGCGGCAGGCGCAGGGCGGGTGCACGCGCGCAGTGCCGAGTCCGACCGGGGCCGGCCTCACCTGTCGCCGAAGCCAGCTCGAAACACGACGGACACGAAGAAGAGCCGAGCGATGGAAACACGCAGGACACGGGCGCCTCGTCCGTGCGGTGGCTTCGGCCACCGGCATGCCGCGGTCAGGCGGGATGCGCCTCGCGCCAGCGGCGGGCGACGAGTTCGGCGATCGCGCTGGTTTCGGCGAGCGGTGGGGGTTGCGGATGCGGCGTCGGCTCGCCGAGTTCGCGCAGGTGTCCGCTGGCGACGAGTTCGGCATGGAATGCGGCGAGCTTGCCGGTGATCGGTCGCGGCGCGAACGTGCGCACCGGCCTGCCGGTCGCGCAGGCCTCCGACAGCATGTTGACCGAATCGGGCGTCACGACGAAGCGGTCGGCCCAGCCGAGCAGGCCGGGGTACGGGTTCTCGCCGTCGGCGGGGCCACCCCAGAACAGGCCGGGGAACGCGCCGAGCGCGGCGCGCAGGCGCGCGGCGATCGCCGGTGGCGTGCGCCGAGAGACGCTCGCGAGCACGCTGCCGCCGTCGCGTGCCTGCTGCGCGGCGATGCGCTCCACCAGCGCGTCGAAATAGGTGGCATCGAGGCGCTGCGCACGATTGCTCGCGCCGACCAGCAGGGTCGTGCGCGGCGACGGCAGCTCGCCGAGCGTGGCGAAGCGCGCGCGGCCCTGCGCGAGCCAGTCCGGATCGACCGGGTTCAGCGCGCCGATCGTGGTGACGACATTGGGCCCGCGCACGCCATCGTGCTGCGGGGCGATGACGAGGTCCCAGGCGTGGCTGCCGATGCGCGGATCGAGGATCTGCACGGTCCAGGTGCGGCCCGAGCTCCATTGCCGCAGTGCGCGCGTCAGCAGCGCGGCACGGCGACCACAGCCGATCGCGATGTCCGGCCACGGCGGCCGGAGCGGCGCGCCGTCGGCGTCGCGGATCGCCGCAGGTGCACCCGCGACGAGCCGCGGCGCGAGCAGGCTCCAGGGCGCGGCGATGCGGATGCGCAGCACGCGCGGCTCGAGGTGCAGCGCGGCCGCGAGGGCGAGCGCCTGTCGCTCGTTGCCTGCGGCGCCGTCGCTGATCGCCCAGCAGGTCGGTCGGTCCGTCATCGTCGAAGCTTAGTGGCTGGGCGCGTCCGCGCGCGACGTCGCGCATCGTTTCCGCTGCGGAAACGCACCATCGCCGGCGTGCGCCTTGTCGGCGCCGGCGCGCTGCCACATGCTACGCGATCGGGCACGGCGCCGCGGTTCAGCCGCGATTCGAGTGGCCGCGCATCCGATCGTCCACGGAACCAACCGCCAAGGAGCCTTCCATGATCCGTCGCATCGTTCTCGCCAGCGCGCTCGCGCTCGCCGCCGCACCGGCCTTCGCGTCCACCTACACGCTAGACCCGGGCCACACGCAGGTCGTCTTCAGCTGGAACCACTTCGGCTATTCGAACCCGACCGCGCAGTTCCGCCAGGTCGAGGGCACGCTGGAGTTCGATCCGGCCGACCCGACCAAGGCGAGCGTGCAGGTCCGCATCCCGCTCGCGAGCGTGAACAGCAACGTCGAGAAGCTCGACGAGCACCTCCAGGGCGAGGACTTCTTCGACGCCGCGAAATACCCCGAGGCGACGTTCCGGAGCACGAAGGTCGAGAAGGGTGCGGGCGAGAACCGCCTCAAGGTCACCGGCGACCTGACCCTGCACGGCGTGACCCACCCGGTCGTGCTCGACGTGACGGTCAACAAGGCCGGCGAGCACCCGATGCGCAAGGCGCCGGCGGCCGGCTTCGACGCCAGCGCGACGATCAAGCGCTCGGAATTCGGCATCTCCAAATACGTGCCGATGGTCAGCGACGACATCCAGCTGCGCATCACGACCGAGGCGATCGACGCCAAGGCCTACGCCGACGGCATGAAGAAGCCGAAGGGCTGATGCGACGACGGCGGGGCGCGTCGCGTCCCGCCGTCCCGTTCCCGCTGGCGGTGCCGCCGCCGGCTCAGCCCTGCTTGACGCCCTGCGCCTTGAGCGCCTCGAGGCCGGCGAGGTTGATGCTGGCGACGGCGCCCCTCAGCTGGTCGATGCTGTCGGCATTGCCGGTCAGCTTCACCGTGAAGCGATCGCCGAGCACGATGCTGTACTCGCCGTACTTGTCCTGGTGGTCCCACGATTCGTGGACGAGCCGGCCGCCCTGCTTGTAGGTCTTCTCGTAGCCGGTCGCGGTCTCGCGCTCCTGCTGCAGTGCGGCCCAGCCCGCCATCGCCATCAGGCCCTTGGCCGAACCCATGTCGGTGACTTCCAGGCGCAGCGAGTGGCCCGAGTCGTCGGCGTAGGTCGCGCGCGCCTCCGACACCTGCATGCCGAGCGCACCGTTCCTTTCGGCCGAGAATTCCGTGCGCGGCAAGCCGGCGAGCGTGTCCGGCACGAACGGCTTGAGCATGTCCGGCGCGAGCGCCTCGACCTGGTCGCCGCCGCCGAGCGCGGTGCCGAGCACCGCGCCCATCGCCTTCGCCTGCGCGTCGGCGTCGCCGCTCTTCTTCGCCGCTTCCATCTGCTGGCCGGCCGCTTCCATCTTCTTGCTCCAGGCGTCGAGCTTGCCGAGCGCGCTGTCCTTGTCGATGGTGATCTCGCTGCCGTCGCCGCCGAAGCTGAGGCTGCCGGCGCCGCCGCCCATGACCGCACTGGCACCGATGATGCCGCCGACGACGAGCGAGGAGATCCAGGCGAGGACGAACCCGAGGATCACGGTGACCGCGGTATACCCGACCGCTTTCTCCTTCGGTGCCTTCATCGTGTGCGGCAGGCCGAGATAGAGCAGGTAGATGGCGTAGATCCCGCCGGCGAGCGCGAGCAGGGTGCCGATCCACGGCAGGATCTGGAACACGCCGGCCACCCAGCTCGCGGTCGAGGCGTAGGCGATCGTCTTGAGCGCCTGCACCGGGTTCTTCTCGCCGCCGAAGTTCGGCGCCAGGGCGTCGATGATCAGGGCCATCACGTAGGCGACGACCAGCGCGAGCGCATAGCCGATGATCGCGCCGGTGAGGCCGGCGCCGATGCCGGCGCGGTAGGTCACGCCGAAAAACGTGGTGCCGATGATGCTGCTCTTGATGAACCCCGCGACCGCCGGGATCGCCGCGAGGATCACGATCCAGTTCTTGTAGAGGTCCGCCACGGTCGTCGGTTCGGCCGCGATGACCGGCCATTCGGTCTTCGGCGTCAGCAGGATCGCCTTGGCGCGCGCGATGAGCTTGTTGATGTCCACGTATTCCCTCCCAGGGCCTGTCGGTGATGGGCAAACCTTCGGCATTCTAGGCCAGCCAGCCGGAACCGGCTTATCGCAGGGTTCACGTCCAATCCGTGAACTGGTTGGCACGTCTTGTGCTGGTAGACTGCAGAGCTCTGTCCATGGAGTAGAGCATGTCGCGCGCAAATCCTGCGGCGGAAAGGACGATTCCCGCCAACGCCGAAAACCGCTACCAGGTCAGCCGGGCCGACCTGCCGCTGAGCTGCCCCATGCCCGGCATGTCGCTGTGGAACTCGCATCCGAAGGTCTACCTGCCGATCGCCGAGCAGGGCGGGCACGCCAAGTGCCCTTATTGCGGCGCCGAATACGATCTCGCCTGAGGGGTCCATGGCGAAACGTCGCCTGACCGTCGTGCAGCTGCTGCCGGCGCTGGAAGCCGGTGGCGCCGAGCGCTCGTCGCTCGAGGTCGCGCGCGCGCTCGTCGCGGCGGGGCACCGCTCGATCGTCGTGTCCGCCGGCGGCCGCATGGTCGATCGGCTCGAGCGCGAGGGCAGCGAGCACGTCGAGCTGCCGATCGGGGCGAAGTCGCTGGCGGTACTCGCACAGGTTCCGAAGCTGCGCCGGCTGCTGCGCGACGAGCGCGCGGACATCGTCCACGCGCGCTCGCGCATGCCCGGCTGGGTTGGCTGGCTGGCCCTGCGCGGGCTCGGCCGCAGGACGCATTTCGTCACAACTGCACACGGATTGAACCGTCCGGGGGCGTACAGTTCGATCATGGTGCGCGGCGAACGCGTCATCTGCGTGTCGAATACGGTGCGCGACTACCTGCTGCGCAACTACCCGGCGAGCGACCCGAACCGCTTGGTGGTGATCCCGCGTGGCGTCGATCCAGCTGAGTACCCGTTCGGCTACGTCGCCGACCAGTCCTGGCGGGAGTGGTTCTTCGCGGAGTTCCCGCAGCTGGCCGGCGCGCCGCTGATGACCCTGCCCGGCCGCGGCACGCGCCTGAAGGGCCATGCCGACGCGATCGAGCTGGTATCGGACCTCAAGGCGCGCGGCATCCCGACGCGCCTGCTGCTGCTCGGCGCGCGCCAGGAGGGGCGCGAGGCGTACATCGCCGAGCTCGAGCAGCTGGCGGCGGCGCGCGGCGTGTCCGACTGGATCGCGATCAGCGCGCAGCGCGACGACGCCCGCGACGTCTACGCCGCGTCGGCGTTCGTGCTGCAGCTGTCGAACAAGCCCGAGTCGTTCGGCCGCACCGTGGTCGAGGCGATCGCGCTGTGCAGGCCCGTGCTCGGCTACGACCACGGCGGCGTCGGCGAGCTGCTCGCCGACCTCTACCCGGCCGGTCGCGTGCCGCCGGGCGACCGCGAGCGCCTGGCGGAACGCGCGGCCGAGCTGCTGCGCGCGGCGCCGGCGATCGCGCCACTGCAGCGCTATCGCCTCGCCGACATGCAGGCGGCGACGCTCGCGCTCTACGACGGCCTCGCCGCCGAAGACTGAGCCTGCGGCCCGTCGCCGCCCACGGAGGCACCGCGTTTCGGTTCCCGCCGTCGAGCCGCTAAGCTCGCGTGTCGCTGCCGCCGCGGAGCCCTGCTTGCACCCCACCCCACGCCACGCGGTCCTGCCCGGCCTGCTGGTCCTCGCCGTGCTCGTCGTGCTGCCGGTCGGGCGCGGGTCCGAGCTGCCGCTCGCACTCGCCGCGCTCGCCGGGCTCGTCCTCGTCGCCCGCGGCCGCGTGCGGCCCGGCGAACACGGGGTTCGCCTGGCGCTGGTGCTGTTCGCCGCGTACTGGCTGCCCGCGCTCGCCTCCGCACCGGGCGCCGTCGCGGCGGCGAAGAGCTGGTCCACGGTCGCGACCACGCTGCGCTTCCTGCCGTTCGCACTGTTCGTCGTCTGGGCGCTGCGCGACGGCGCGCGCTGGCCGGCCTTCACCGCGGCGGTCGGTGCGGTCGCCATGCTGTGGGCGCTCGATGCGTACGCGCAGATCGCGACCGGCTACAGCCTCGGCGGCGCGGCCGAGCGCGAACGCATCTCCGGCATCTTCGGCGCCGGCAACCTCAAGCTCGGCCCGGTACTGGCGACGTTGTCGCCGTTCCTGCTGCTCGCCGCGCGCGCGCGCTTCGGCGTGCGCGGCCTGGTGCTCGCGTACGCGTTCCTCGCGCCGCCGGTCCTGCTCGCCGGTTCGCGCGCGGCGTGGCTGTCGTACGCGCTGGTCGGGGTGCTGCTGGCCTGGCACGAGACGCGGCGGCCACGCCGCTTCCTCGCCGCGTGCGCGGCGCTCGCGCTCGGGCTCGGCGCCATCGGAGCGCTCGCGCTGCACGACTCGGCGCGCTTCGGCGCGCGCATCGAGCGCAGCCTGCGCGCGCTGCAGGGCACCGAGGCCGCCGTCGACGAGGCTGCGGCCGGGCGCCTGCGCATCTGGCGCACGGCGATCGCGATGGCCATGGCGCATCCGGTCACCGGCGTCGGCGTGCGCGGGTTCCGCTACGCCTATCCCGAGCATGCGGCGCCGGGCGACGCCTTCGTCGACGCCGCCGGCGAAACCGGTGCCTCGCACGCGCACCAGCTCGTGCTCGAGGTGCTCAGCGAAACCGGCCTGGCCGGGCTCGCCTGCTGGATTGCCGGCGTGATCGTCGCCTGGCGCGCCTGGCGGCGCGCGACCGCAGCGGCGCGCGAACGCGCGCGCGCGCCGATGCTGGCGCTGGTCGCGATGGGCTTTCCGCTGAACACGCACCTCGCGTTCTATTCGGCGTGGTGGGGCTTGCTGTTCTGGTGGCTGCTCGCGTTGTACTGCGCGGCGCTCGCCGCCGCCGAGCCCGCGCGCGGCGATCCCGCGCCGCCGATGGGCGGCTAGTCCCTGCGCGTGTCGCGCAACAGGTTCAGCGCGAACACGACGACCAGCGCCGCACCGGCGACGAGCACGCCCCACAACACCCAGCGGCGCCACGCGAACGGCGCCGGCGCGGGCTGCAGCGCGGCCGCACCGCCACTCGGGTGGCCTTCGCCGATGCGCGCCGGGTGCGGCTGCCAGTCGGCGCCGAGGCGCGAGCGCAGGCTCGCGAGCGCGGCCTCGACCGGATAGTCCGGGCGCAAGGCGCGTGCGCTGCCGGCAGCGAGCGTGTACGGCGGCCGGCCTTCGGCGAGGAACACGAAGCGGTCCGGGCGGAATGCGACGCGCACGCGCGGCGGCGCCGCGATCGGCGTGCGCGCCTCGATGCGCAATGCGCCCACGCGCGTGCGCGGCGCGACCTCGATGTCGCTGTTGCGCAGGCTGTCGCCGCGGTCGCGCAGGCGGAACACCGTCGCCCGCGCGAGCGGCTCTGGCCGGCCTGCGGCGAGGCCGTGCACGACGATGTCGGCAACCGCGTTGTCGGTCGTGATCTCGACCTGCACGCGCTCGATCGGCAGGGCGGCCGGCAGCACGTAGTCGACCTGGGTGCCGGCCGCACCGGCGGAAGCCGCCGGCGCGGCCGTCGCATCGACCCAGGCCAGCGCCGGGGCCTCGGCGGACGGTGCGGCATGCCGCAGTTCGACCCGCAGCCCCGCCAGTGGGGCGCCACGATCGCTGCGGCGCACGCGCAGGTACTTCGCGCGCACGCCTCCGGTGGCGAGGTCGCGCCGGTCCAGCCGCGATGCGCCGTGGTGCAGCGCGAACACGCTGCCGCCGCCGATCGGGCGCCACGCCTCGAGGTCGTCGCCGGCGGCGAGCTCGAAGCGGGCGACGACACCGTCGTCCGGCGCATCCCATGCGAACACGATGCGCTCGATCGCGCCGTCGATCGCGCTCGCGTCGACGATCCATTCGCGAGTGGGCGTGGCGTCCGTCGCATCGGCCGCGCCTGCATCGCGCGCATCGATCCGGCGCAGGCGCCCGGCCGCGTCGCGTTCCAGCACCCGCTGCAGGTCGGCTGCAGGCGCCTGCGAATCGCCCGCCGGCAACGCGAGCAGCGGCGCGGGCGTGCGGCGCGTGGCGGCCGGTTTCGCGCCGGGGCCGGCGACGCGCGCCATCGGCACCGGCTGGCCGTCCGCATTGAACACCGCGATGTCGCGCAGCGCCGCGTCGTGCACCTGCGCGTAGACGGCCGCGATGAGTTCGACGCGCCAGGCACTGTCCGCATCCGCCGACGGCAGCGCGAGCGGGAAGGCCCAGGCGTAGTCGTGCAGTTCCTGCGCATCGGCCGGCGCGAGCAGCAGCATCGCCCAGGCGACACAGGCCGCGCGCCTCACGGCGTCGACTCCCGTTCGGCGGTGCGCGGTGGCGCCGGCGCGAACCAGCCGATCACGGTGCACAGCAGGCCGTAGGCGATGAACGACGCGATGCCGAACAGGTTGCCGAGGCGCGTGCGGTCGATCAGCAGCAGCTTGGCGAGCACGACGCCCATCAGCACGGCGCCGGCGAGCCAGAGCACGCGCCGGCCGCGGCGCGAGCCGACAATCCAGCCGATCATGCCGAGCGCGCTCCAGACCAGGGTCAGCGCCATCTGCGCGAGATTCGACGACCACAGCCGCGCGTCCCACGGCACGCCGCCGAGCTGGTGCGTCGCGCGCAGCGTCGCGGCGGTGACGAACAGGAAGCCGGCGACGGCGAGCAGCCGCGGGCGCTGCGCGCCGAACGCGGCGGGCGCCGCGCTGGCGAGCGAGCGTGCGCCGAGCGCGAGCACGCCGAGCTGCGCCAGCTCGACCGGGTTCAGCAGCGGCAGCCACGGCAGCGGTCGTGCATCGCCGTCGTGCCAGAGCAGGGCCCAGAATACGACGCCGGCGACCAGCGCCAGCTGCAGCAGCAGCGCGCCGCGCCAGCGTTCGAAGCGACGCTGCAGCGGGAACGCGATCGCGCGCGGGCGCAGCAGTGCGAACGCCCAGGCGGCGAGGAGCGGTGCGAACGCGAGGGCCGCGCGCCAGCCCCCGCCGAGCCGCGCATCGCCGGCGACCCGCTCCAGCGCGACCGCGGCGAACGCGATCCAGCTCCAGACCCAGCCGACATGGCCGACGGCTGCCGTGCGGTCGTCGCGCCGGCCGAGCACCGCGAGCGCGTACACGCCGGAGGCCGCGAACGCGGCCAGCGCGGCGAGCGGCCAGGCCGCGAACGGCTGCACCCGGTCGGCACCCATCCAGAGCGCGACCGGCACGCCCGCGACGAGCGCGATCGCCGCGGTGCAGGCAGTCGCGAGCGCCTGCGTGCGCGCCGTCGCGAAGGCTGCCAGTGCGGCGCTCGCAGCGAGGTGGGCGAGCACCGCGGCGGCCTGTCCCTGCAGCGGTACGAAGCGCTCGATCTCTTCGATGCCCGCGCCGCACCACCAGGCAATCCCCCACAGGTACAGCGCCAGCGCCCACCGTTCGCGCTGCGCGCGGCGGTACAGCCATGCGCTCGCGAAAGCCGCGACGGCGAGCAGCAGCGCGCCGATGCAGGCCGGGTTCGCCAACGGCACCGCGTCGTCGATGCGTGCGCCCGCCTGGCCGAGGGCGAAGGCGCCGGCGGCGAGCGCCTGCAGCGCGAGGCCGCTCGCTTCCGGCAGGCGGCGCTGCTGGCGCAGGCCGAGCCAGACCAGCGCCGCGCCCTCGAGTGCGAACGTGCAGGCGGTGCTGCGCGCGCTCAGCGCGAGCGGCACGGCGAGCGTGGCGAAGCCGGCCGCGAGTACCGCGAACGCTTCGCCGAGCACGCGCCGGCGCGCCAGCAACCCGGCGCCGAGCACGGCGTACACTGCCGCGAGCGCGAGCGCCGACCACGCCAGCGGCATGCGTTCGCCCTGCAGCAGCGCAGCCTGCAGCGCGAACGCGAACAGCGGGTTGCCGAACACCAGCGTGCCGTCGACGAGATCGCGTCGCGCGGTGTCCGCGCGCAGCGCGTGCAGGATCGGCACCGCGAGGTAGATCGCGAAGAACGCGAGCAGGAACGGCTGCGTGCTCGCGTACAGCGCGGGTTCGTAGCGCAGCACGCCCCAGGCGGTGCCGATCGCGAACGTGAAGGCGAAGCCGAGCAGGTTCAGCACCCGCCAGGCCTTGCGCCAGGCGATCGCGAGGACCGCGAGGTTCAGCACCAGGTAGTAGCCGAACAGCGCGACGTGGTCGCCGCTGCCAGTGGAAACCAGCACCGGCGCGGCGAAACCGGCGAACAGGCCGAGCATCGCGAGCGCCCGGGCGTCCTGCACGACCGCGAGCACGCCGGCACCGGCGACCAGCACGACGAGCAGGGCGAACGCCGCGCCTGCGGGCAGCAGGTGGTAGAGGCGGAACGCGGCGAACACGGTCAGCACCAGGATGCCGATCGCGCCACCCTGCAGCGACAGCGCGAAGGCGCGACGACGCGCGCGCACGCGCCAGCCGAAGGCGAGCGCCGCGATCGCGGCGGCGGCGATGGCGGCCAGGCGCAGTTCCACCGGCAGGGTGAACCAGGCCTGGTCGGTCGCGTACTTGAGCAGCGCGGCGACGCCGGCGAACAGCACCAGCATGCCGATCTTCACGGGCACGTTGCCCTCGGTGAACCAGCGCCGGATCGCCGCGCCGGCGCGGCTGGCCGGGCCCGGTTCGGCCGGCGCGCGCACCCGCGCGGCGACGCGCGGCGGCGCCGTCGAGGTGGCGGACGCGGGCTGCGGCAAGGGCGGAGGCGAGGGTGGGGGCGGCTCGGCCGGGACATCGATCGTCGTTCCGTCGGACGGCTCCGCGGCGTCGGTCGCCGGCGCCTCGTCGGAGGCGTCCATCACCGCCGCCGCCGGCACGTCATCGGCGCCGGCGGCGCGTGTCGCGGCGGCGGCGCCGCTGCGCAGCGCCCGCAGCTCGCCCTGCAGGTGTTCGATGCGCTCGCCGAGCGTGCGCATGCGCGCGAAGGCCCAGCCGATCGCGAGGCCGGCGAAGAAGCCGAGCGCAGCGTCGCCGTCGTTGCCGAAGGTGCCGCCGACGAACAGGCCGCCGACACATCCGACCAGCACGAACAGGAATCCCATGCCTCCCTCCCCAGGGCGCGGGCCGGCACGGCGCCGGCGCGCTTCAATCGTACAGCGGCGGCATTCCGGGCGGACGCGTCTTGAAGCGCTTGTGCAGCCACAGGTACTGCGCCGGCGCCTCGCGCACCATGCGCTCGATCGCGGCATTGACGCGCGCCGTGTCGGCGACGACGTCGGTGCTGGGGAAGCCGTCGAGCGGCGCCTCCAGCCGGATCGCATAGCCGCCGGTCGCGGTGCGGCGATGGAAGAACGGGATCACGCGCGCGCCCGACAGCCGCGCGAGGTGGTGGGTCGCCGTGATCGTCGAGGCTGGCACGCCGAAGAACGGCGCGAACACCGCATCCTTTCCGCGCATGTCCTGGTCCGGCGCATACCACACGGTACCGCCCGCCCTGAGGTAGCGCACCGTCTGGCGGATCTCGTGCTTGGCGAACATCGCGTCGGCGTAGCGCAGCCGCGCGCGCCGGATCGCCCATTCGAACGCGGCGTCGGCGTGTTCGCGGTACATGCCGGCGATGCGGATGCGCTGCGAGACCAGCCGCGCGCACAGCTCCAGGTGCGAGAAGTGCGCGCCGACCAGCAGCACGCCGGCGCCGTCGCGCCGCGCCGCCTCGAGGTGCTCGAGTCCGTCGATCTCGACCGGGATGCGCCCGATCGCGCGCGACGATCCCATCCAGGCGAGCGCGAACTCGGCCAGCATCGCTCCGGCGTCGCGCAGGTTCTCCGCCAGCAGGCGCTCGCGTTCGCCTGGCGCGAGGCCGGGAAAGCACAGCGCGAGGTTGCGCGCGGCGACGCGGCGCCGCTCGCCGAGCACGCGCGCGAGCAGCGCGCCGGCGAGGCGGCCGCCGGCGAGCAGGACGCGGTGCGGCAGCAGCGCGCTGGCGCGGATCAGCGCGAGCCCGATCCAGGCGGGCCAGTGCAGGGGCGAGAGCAGGGCGGGGCGGAACGGCGGCGGGGTCTGCGGCATCGCGCGATTATGGGGCAGGGGACGCGCGACCGAGGCGCCGCGGTGCGCCGGCGGCGGGCGCGCGCCATCGGCCCGGCGCGCCGGCCCCCACGGCTATACTGCCGCTCCCCCGCTCGCCGTGCGCCCGTGTTCCAGCGCCTCATCTACACGCTCACGCTGTACCTGCTGACGCCGTTCGTCGTCTACCGGCTCGCTGCGCGCGGCATCAAGTACCACGGCTACTTCGCGCGCTGGCGCGAGCGCTTCGGATTCTTCGCCGACCCCGGCATTCGCGACAGCATCTGGATCCACGCCGTTTCGCTCGGCGAGGTCAACGCGGCGATCCCGCTGATCGAGGCGCTGATGCGCCGCTTCAGCGACTCGCAGTTCGTCATCACGACGGTCACGCCGACCGGCTCCGACCGCGTGCTGCGCCTGTTCGGCGACCGCGTGTTCCACGTCTACCTGCCGTACGACCTGACCACCGCGGTGAAGCGCTTCCTCGACCGCGTGCGCCCGCGCCTGGCCGTGATCATGGAAACGGAGATCTGGCCGAACCTGTTCATGACCTGCGCCGAGCGCGACATCTCGATCGTGATCGCCAACGCGCGCCTGTCGGAGAAGTCGCTGCGCGGCTACTGGCCGATCCAGCCGCTGGCGCGCCGCGCGATCCGCTGCGCGAGCTTCGTCGCGGCGCAGTCGGCGTCGGACTACGAGCGCCTGCGCCGGCTCGGCGCCGACGCCTCGCGGCTCGCGATCGTCGGCAACCTGAAGTTCGACCTCGCCGTGCCGGCCGGCGTGCGCGACCGCGGCCTCGCATTCCGCGCCTCCGCCGGCGCGGCGCGGCCGGTGTGGATCGCGGCGAGCACGCACGAGGGCGAGGAGCTTCCGGTGCTGAAGGCGCACGCCGAGGTGCTGCGGCGCTTCCCGGACGCGCTGCTGCTGGTCGCGCCGCGGCATCCCGAGCGCTTCAGGCCGCTCGCCGGGGCCTGCCGCGCATACGGCTTCCGCACTGCGACGCGCAGCGAGGACGGGCGCGCCGACGCGACCTGCCAGTGCTTCGTCGCCGATTCGATGGGCGAGCTGCTCGAGTTCTACGCGGCCGCGGACGTCGCGTTCGTCGGCGGCAGCCTGGTGCCGGTCGGCGGCCACAACCTGCTCGAACCCGCGGCGCTGGCGCGCCCGGTCGTGGTCGGGCCGCAGACGTTCAACTTCGCCGAGGTCACCGAGGACCTGATCGCCGCCGGCGCCGTGCTGCGCATCGCCGAAGGCGACGAGCTCGGGCCCGCGGTCGTGCGCCTGCTGTCGCGCGACGTGGAGCGGCGCAGCATGGGCGAAGCCGCGCGCGCGGTCATGGAACGCGAACGCGGCGCGGTCGACCGCACGATGGCGATCGTCGAGGACGTGCTCCGCGAAGCCACCGGCGGGACACCGGCGGCCACCGAGCGCAGTGCATGAAAAAGGGCGGCGCATCGCGCGCCGCCCGTCGCTCGAGCCCGAAGGAGTCGACCCGGGATCCGCTCCCACGAATCCCGGATCACGGTTCCCGCCTCACTCCAGCAGCGCGTTGATCGCCTCGAGGTCCTTGACCTCGATCACGCCGGCCGCCTGCTTGAGCAGCAGGCCGTTGAGGATGAAGTTGTGCCGTGCGGTCGAATACGCGCTCTGCGCCTGCAGCAGGGTCTGCTGGCTGATCAGCACGTCGACGATCGTGCGCGTGCCGACCTCGTAGCCGGCCTGCGTGGCCTCGACCGAGCTCTGCGCGGACGCAACCGCGGCGCGCGTCGCCTCGACTTCGCTGGCGCCGGCGATGACCGAACGGAAGTCGTTGCGGGTCGCCGCCTCGACCTGGCGCCGGTTGAACTCGTGCTGGTCCTGCGCGTAGTCGCGGTTGTAGACCGCCTGGCGCACGCGCGACTGGGTCAGGCCGCCGCTGAAGATCGGCACGTTGAGCTGAAGCTGCACCGTGGTACCCCAGCGCGGGTCGCCGGCGAAGTCGTGGTTGCTGCCGAAGCCGCCGTAGCGGTTGTCCGCCCAGTTCTGGCTGCGGCCGTAGCTGATGCTGCCGCTCAGGGTCGGCAGGTGGCCGGCGCGCGCGGTGTTGATGTTCGCGTTGGCGGCGTCGACCTGGAACGCGGACGCCTTCAGCGCCGGGTTGTTCTCGAGCGCGACGCGCACCCACTCGGCCGGGTCGTCGGGCGTCGGGTGGTCGAGTGGCAGGTCCTCGCGCAGGCGCTTGAACTCGCCCGGTTCCTTGTTGGTCAGCTGGCGCACCGCCTCGCGCGCGGTGTCGACCGCGTTCTGGTTCGCGATCACGTTCGCGACCGCCTGGTCGTGCTGCGCCTTGGCGTCGTTGACGTCGGTGATCGCGGCGAGGCCGACCTCGAAGCGCTGCTGCGCCTGCTCGAGCTGGCGCGCCAGCGCCTTCTCGTTGGCGTCGGAGAAGCGCAGCGCGTCGAGCGCGCTGAGCACGTTGAAGTACGCGCGCGCGACGTCGATCAGCAGCTGCTGCTGCGCGGCCTCGTAGGTCGCCGAACCGGCCTGCGCGGTGTAGCGGCTCGCCTTCAGCGCGGTCCAGCGGCTGATGTCGAGGATGCTCTGGCTGAGGCTGGCGGAGGTCGTGCGCGAACGGCTGGTGGTCGTGATGCCGTCGACCGTGATCAGGTCGCCCGGGTCGGACGGGTTGTCCGGGTTCGGGATCTGCACGTGGCCGTTCTCGCCGCCGCGCGAACGGGAGTAGTCGATGTTGATGCCGATCTGCGGCAGCAGCGCTGCGCGCGCTTGGTCGACGTATTCGTCGGTGGCGAGCTTGGTCGCCTGCGCGCCGGCGAGTGTCGGGTCGGAAGCGCGCGCTTCCTGGTAGACCTGCATGAGGTCGTCGGCGTGCGCGCTGGTCGCGGCGCATGCGAGCGCCAGGGCCATCGACAGGGTACGAAGGCGGGTCATCGGTGCTTCCTCGGTGAAGGGGTGATCCGTCAAAGCGTGAAATGGCGCGGCGGCTCGCCACCGTGCAGGTAGGGGACATCGGTTTCGAACAGGCTGGCGCTGGTCCAGCGCGCCTCGGTCGCGCGCGTGTGCAGCACGACCTGCTGCGCCGGCGACTCACCGACGATCGCGAGCACGCGTCCACCGACGCGCACCCACTCGCGCAGCCGTTCCGGCAGCGTGCAGACCGCGCCGCCGACGAGGATCGCGTCGTAGCTGCCGGACGGGGCGAACGCGGCCAGCGCGTCGGCGGTCTCGACCTTCGCGTTGCGCACCTGCGCGGCGGCCAGGCGCGCCCGTGCGGCGTCGGCGAGGTCGGCATGGATCTCGACGCTGGTGACCTCGGCGGCGAGGCGGGCGAGGCAGGCGGACAGGAAACCCGAGCCGGTGCCGATCTCGAGCACGCGCTCGTCGCCGCGCAGCGCCAGCGCCTGCAGCAGGCGTCCCTCGACCACCGGCTTCAGCATGACTTCGCCGTGGCCGAGCGGCAGCGCCACGTCGGCGAAGGCGAGGCTGCGGTGGCGCGTCGGCACGAAGTCCTCGCGTCGCACGCTGCGCAGCACGTCGAGGACTCGCAGGTCGAGCACGTCCCAGGGGCGCACCTGATTCTCGACCATGTTCTGGCGGGCCTGCTCGGTCGGGGTCAACATCGGCTGGGCGTCCTGCAACGAAAAAGGGTCAAGAGCATAGGCACTCGCCGGCGCGGCGGCAAATCCATCGTTGGCGATGGCCGCCCCGGCCCGAAGTGCCGGAAGTCACCGCCGCGCGACCGGCCTCACGCGGCGACTGCGTCCTTCGCACCACGCGCGGGCAGCCGCTCGCCGGCCACCGCACGCGCGGCGTCGACGTTCGCCGCGAACGCGCGGTCGACGCGCGCGATGCGTCGCGCCGCCACGGTGCGCACGTCCTCGCCGATGACCGCGCACAGCAGCGCGAGCCAGCGGGCGAGGCGGACGCGGTCGTCCGCGGACAGGCCGGACAGCACGCGGCGTGCGGCGCCGCGCAGCTGCGCGAAGCGGAACGGGGTTCGCCCCGCGTCCCGCTCGAGCAGCGGCGCGAACGCGCGTTGCGCGTGTCGCAGCGCGAGGCTCGCGAACGCGGGATTCGGATGCGTGATCGGGGGCAAAGGTTGCATGGCGTCGTTCCTCAGCAAGACACGTGCCACGGCGGGCTGCCGCCCCCGGAGGCGCGCGCGCTCCGGAATCCACCGGAGGAGAAGCCCCCGACCGCACCGTCCGGGTCGCGGGGGAGGGAGAGTTTCCCGGACGGTGCGGCGAGAGCCTTGAAAAACGTTCGATCCAGCGTTGCTGGCGGCGGATCGCGCGCCGGCAGCGGCGCGCGGGCATAATCCGGTCGATCCGACGGCCAGCCCCGCCGAGGGCGGCGGGCTGCATTCATAAACTGTCGGGTATAGTATCCAGACCCACCCAGTGAGTCCAGCTCCTTCCGTCGACATGAACGTAGCCATCGCCAGAACGTGCGGCCCCGGCCGCCCGAAAGACCTCGAGAAGCGCGCCGCGATCCTGGATGCCGCCAAGCGGCTGTTCCCGCTGCATGGCTTCGAAGGCACCAGCATGGACGCGATCGCGGCCGAGGCGGGGGTCTCCAAGCTGACGGTCTACAGCCACTTCACCGACAAGGAGACGCTGTTCTTCGCCGCGATCCGCGCGCGCTGCGAGGAGCAGATGCCGGGCACGCTGTTCGACGTGCAGCCGGGTGGGCCGGTCCGCCACCAGCTGGAGGAGATCGCGCGCGCGTTTTTCGCGCTGGTCACGGCGCCGGAATCGATCGCGCTGCATCGACTGCTGACGTCCGGCACGGGCCTGTCGGACAAGCTGGTGCAGATGTTCTGGGAAGCCGGGCCGCAGCGCGTGCAGTGCGCGTTCCAGCAGTTCCTGCGCCACGAGGTCGAGGCCGGCCAGCTCGCGATCGAGGACATCCCGCGCGCTTCGTCGCAGTTCTTCGCCCTGCTCAAGGGCGACCTGCACGCGCGCATGCTGTGCGGCTGCTCGCCGTCGTTCTGCCAGAGGGACGTCGACCACCACATCCGCGCGACCGTCGAGATGTTCCTGCGCGCCTACGCCGTCGAGCCGGACCGCACGTTCCCGCTCTGACCAAGGGTTCGCCGGGGGCGCCCGCCGGCGCGGCTCAATAGGTGAAGTCGGCCGCGTGCGACAGCCACTCGGCGAGCACGGCCTCGTCGTCGTGGTGGATGTCGACGAAGCGGAAGCCGACCCAGGTCTGCCCGCGCATCGTACCGGGCGCCGTCCACTGCTCGTGCACGCCGACCTCGATCGGGTGCAGGCGGCCGTGCACGTCCGGCAGCTGGAACATGAACTGGTAGAGCGCGTCGTCGGCGATCGGCCGCTGTGCGAGCAGCAGCATGCCTTCCTGCGACAGGTTGCCGATGTGGCCGACGACTTCGCCGGTCATGATGTCGGTCACGTGCAGGGTGACGTCCGGGCGCTTGCGTGGCAGCCTGCGCTTCTCGTTCATGCGCGCGCTCCCGCGATCGCCGCCTGGCCCTTCGGCGCGTCCGCGTGCGGGCGCAGCAGGTCGACGATCGCCTTCCAGGCGCGGTCGATGATCGAGGTGCTCTCGACCGGCGCGACGCGGGCCTGGCCGCGCGCCATCTCGCGCGCGAGCAGTTCCAGCGTGAAGTCGTCGGTGCGCGCGCCGCGCTGGTTGACGAACAGGCAATGGCCGGTCACCGGCGAGTACCACGCCAGCTTGCGTCGCACCGTTTCCCCCTGCTGGTTCCGGACGAACTCGAACCACGTGCCGAACGGCGTCTTGCGCAGCTGTGCGAGGCATTCCTCCTCGAGCGGCGTGAGCGGCTCCTTCGGTTCGGCCGCGCGCGGGTGCGCGGGCGCGTGCGCCTCGCCACCGAGGCGCGGCTTCTCGCGCAGCGCCTCATCGATGCGCTTGAGGTTCTCCGCCGCGGCGCCGCTCGGCGCCGGGGTGAACAGGTTGTCGACCAGGCCGCGCACGTCGGCGTCGTGCAGGCCGACCTGGTGCAGGCCCGATTCGAGGTCCTGGCGCAGGCCGTCGTCACCCGGCGAGGCGGGGTCGAACGCCTTCGCGTCGTGGCGCGCGAGGCGCTCGGCGACCTCGACGCGGCGCTTGAACTCGGTGCCCTCGGTGCCGTCGCGCAGCGCGCTCAGCGCGAGCGCGTCGGTCCACGCCTGCTCGAGCAGCGAGCGCACGCGTTCCGACGGACGGTTCGACTGCAGCACCCGCGCGATCGCGCCGCGCGCACCCTCGCGCGCGATCTCGAGGCGGTCGCGTCCGCGCGCCGCGTCGATGTGGCGGCGTTCGGCCGCTTCGGCGCGCCGGGCCAGCGTCTGCATGTGGCGCGTGAGGTCGCCGAGCATCGACTCGAACACGGACAGGTCGCCGTCGAAGTCGGTCGACACGTGGTCGACCACCATCTGCATCTTGGCGGCGAGGTCCGGATCGGTGTCCGACTCGTCGAACCAGCGCGCACCGGTCTCGGCGATCGCATTGAGCAGTTCGCGCGCGGGATGGTCGCGGCGCGTGAAGAAGCTCTTGTCGGCCAGCGCGACGCGCAGCACCGGCACGTGCAGGCGTGTCAGCAGCGAACGCGCGCCGCTGCCCTCGCGCACGTTGCGCGTGACGTAGTCGAACAGCATGCCGACGAGGTCGACCGTGTCCGAGTCCTCGCCGGCGAGGTCGAGCGGGCGGCCCTGCGGGCTGGCGCGCCGCAGCTTGACCTGCAGCATGTTGCGGAAGTGCTCGCTGTCGTAGCGGGCCTGCTGCGAAGCGGGCATCGGCGCGCGCTGCAGCGCGCCGAGCACGCTCTGCAGGTCGTCGCTGCTGGCGGGGTGCTCCGGTTCGTCGAGCGGCACGCCTTCGGCATGGCGCTTGGCGGCGAGCAGGCCGCGCAGCGTGTTGAACAGGGCCGGGCCGTAGAACTCGCGTTCGGCACGCGTGAGCGGGGTGTCGTCGCTCGCCGCCGCGGCCGCTTGCCGCGGCGGCGAAGGCATGCCGGCACCGCGCGAGGGCGGAGCGCCGGGCGTGCGCGGCGCGGCGGGTTCGGCCTCGGGCGACGGCTCCTCGGGCCGTGCCTCGGCCGGCCGGGTCTCGGCGGGCGCCGGCGTTTCGGCGCGGCGGAAGCCCGGATTCTGCAGGTGCAGGTTCGCCAGCACCCGCTGGCTCGCGAGCCAGATGTTGAGGCGCTCGTAGAACGGCGCCAGCGACATCATGATGCTGCGGTCGAACTGGCGGTAGGCGAACAGGCGGTGCTCGAGGTCGAGGGCGGCGTCGGCGATCGCATAGCGGAACGCCTCGGTCAGCCGCGTCGGCCCGAGCGGCAGCGCTTCGCTCGGCGGCACCGCGGTGCCGGCGATCACCGCGAAGCGGTGCGCGTACGCGTTCAGCGCCTGGCTGTTGCGGACGTCGGCCTTGCCGGCGATCTCCTGCAGCGCGAGTTCTTCCTCGAGCACGGCCGAATCGACCAGCTCGAGGGCGCTGCGCGCCGGGCGGCCCGGCGCCGGCTCCGGCGCGGACTCGCCGGCGTCGCCGCGCACCTCGGCCAGGTCGGCCTCGATGCGGCGCTCGAAGCGCGGCAGGACGTTCGCGCGCGCGTCCTTGAGTGCGCGCAGGGCCTCGAAGTGGCGCTGCTGCTCGCCGCTGTTGCCGGCGCGCTCGGCGAGCTGGAACAGGGCGGTCTCGGCGTCGGTCAGCGCGCGCGTCAGCAGCGGCTGGAAGTACGCGGCGGTCTCGCGCCGCAGGCCTTCGAGCAGGTTGCGCACGCGCGAGGGCAGGTCGGAGCGCTGTCCGAGGGACGGCAGGCGTTGCAGTCCGGTCGGCCGCTTGCTGCTGCCCTGGCTGTCGATCGTCATCCGTTCAGCGCCCCCCGCCGCTGTCGCCTGCGCCCGGCGGTGGCGGCGCGGCCGGGCCGCGCGCGTCCGCCCGGGACACGACGCGGCATTCTGGCATGCCACACCGGTCGCGAACAGGGGCGCGCGGTGGGCGCGGCGCCCCGCTACGGGTGCCAGGCGATCTCGACGTAGCCGGAGCGGCCCGCGGTTTCGTAGCCGCGCACCAGCGCGTAATCGCGGTCGGCGAGGTTCTCGATGCGCGCGCGCAGCGTCCAGGCCGGAGCGAGCTCGTAGCGGCCGCGCAGGTTCACGATCGCGTACGCGGGCAACTCGAGGCCGCCGATGTCGTCTCGGCGTGACGCATACTGCACTTCCGCGCCGAGCGCGTACCGCTCGCCGAAGCGGCGCTCGAACACCGCCGCGGCCTTGTCGCGCGCGCGCCGCAGCAGGCGCGCGCCGGTGTCGCCGTTGCGCGCGTCCTCGTAGGTGTAGTTCGCGCGCAGGTTCCAGGCCCCGAACACCGCGTCGCAGGACAGCTCCACGCCGTCGAGCTCGGCGCGCTCGATGTTGATCGCCTGGTTCTGCTCGCCGGTGAAGCTGATCAGGTCCGAGACCCGGGTCGAATACGCGTTGGCCTTGAGGCGCAGGCCCGGGCGCGGCGTGAACTCGAGCCCGAGTTCGCTGCTGTGCGAGCGCTCCGGGTCGAGCGCGGGATTGCCGGAATACCAGCCGCCGTAGCCGGGATCGTAGAGGTCGTTCATGGTCGGCGCGCGGAAGCCCTGCGCGCGGCTCGCGTACGCGCGCAGGGCGTCGTTCGCACGCCAGCCGAGCGCGAGCGAGCCGGTGTCGGCGCCGCCGAACGCGCTGTTGTCGTCGTGGCGCGCCGAGACCTCGGCGTCGAACGCGCCCGCGGTCGCGCGCCAGCCGGCGAACACGCCGCTGTCGTGGCGCGTGCCGCGGTAGCGCGGCACGCCGGCGAAGTCGTCCAGCGTCTCGCCCTTCTCGTGCACGAAGTCGAAGCCGGCGACGAGCCGGTGGCCCGGCGCGAGGGCGAACTCGTTCTGCCACGACAGCGTCGCGCGGCGCGTGCGGTAGGCGACACCGAACGCCGGCGTGACGAGGTCCTCGCGCACATGCCCGAGGCTGAGGCGGTGGCTCCAGTCGGCCGTCAGCGGGCCCTCGAGGCGGACACCCTCCACCTGCTCGATGATGTCGGTGTGGCCCTGGTCGAACTGCGATTCGCCCTGGCTGCGGTAGAGCGAGGCCGACAGCACCTGCTCGCCGAAGCCCTGCGCGGCGCGCGCGACGAGGTTGGTGTTGCGGTAGCCGTCATCGTCGGGATCGTAGGAGCAGTACGGGTCGTCCGGCCCGGCACAGATGCCTGGGTTGGTCGCGGAGAAGCCGCCGACGTGGCGCGCGCCGATCTGGACGCTGTACCCACTGGTGCCGTTCCAGTGGCCGATGCCGGCGCTGCCGTCGGCCTCGCGGTACGAGCCCCACGCGAGCGCGACGTGCGGGCCTTCGAGCCGGCGCGTGAAGATCTGGAGGACGCCGCCGAGCGCGTCCGAGCCCCAGTAGCTCGCGCGCGGGCCGCGCACGATCTCGATGCGCTCGATCGCGCCGAGCGGCAGCTGTTCGAACGCGAACGCGCCTGTCGTGACGGCGCCGGCGCGCACGCCGTCGATGAGCACGAGCACCTGGTTCGAGTTCGAGCCGCGCAGGAACAGCGAGGTCTGCTGGCCCGCGCCGCCGGCACGGTAGAGGTCGACGCCGGCCTCGAGGCGCAGCAGGTCGTAGACGTCGCGCGCGACGCTGGCGTCGATCTCCTCGCGCGTGATGACGCTGACGTCGGCGAGCGTCTGGTCGACGGTTTCGGCGACGCGCGACGCGGTCACCTGCACGGTCGGCTGCAACTGGGCTTCGTCGGCGCGCGCGCCGGGCGAGGACGCGGCGCAAGCCGCGAGGACAAGAACGCGATGACGCAACATGGGATTCTCCTTCGCACACCCGCGTGACCAGGGTTGCGAAGGACAGCGCGCACGAACGCCGGGGCGGCCGCGCCCGCCGTTGCCCGCCGCAACGCTGGAGCCTGCCGTCGACGGATCGACGACGAACCCCGGGCCGGTCTCCGGGCTCGCGAGTGGACCTGCGGCGTGGCTTGCGGCCGGGCCGTGGGTCCGCCGGATCGCCTTCCCGTCGCGCTGCGACAGTGGCTCGTTGATCCGGCCTGACTCGCCTACCGTTGCGGGGGCAGCGCCGGAATTGCAGGCGGTCGACGACCACGCTGCGCACCGGCTTCCCGTTTCACCCGGCGCATGAGCGCCGGGCACCTGGGGCGGCGCGCAGTGTAGACGCCTCGCGTGGCGCGTTCAATCGCGATCGGTGCGCGCGTCGATGCCGAGCAGTCCGCCGTCATCGCCGACTCGCAGGTGCAGCTCGATCGGGCGGCAGCAGACGGCGCAATCCTCGACATACTGCTGCGATCCGGCGGAGGTGTCGGCGTGGCTCTCGAAGCATTCGCCGCAGTAGGGGCAGAGGATCCGGATCGGCTCGAGCATCGTGGCAGTGTGCGGATGGCGCCCTGAGCGCGCGGTGAAGCGCGGCGGACGCGCGCCTTCAGCCGGCGCCGCGCGCGTCGGGCAGGAAGGCCGCGACGACGTCGTTGAGGTAGCGCCAGCCGAGGTCGGTCGTCGCGATGCGCATCGCGTCGTCGACGAGCCAGCCGCGTGCACGCGCCCGCCGCGCGACGTCGGCGACGACGTCGAGGGCGAGGCCGGTGCGGGCGGCGAAGCTCGCGGCATCGACGCCTTCGCGCAGGCGCAGGGCGTTCATCATGAATTCGAACGGGCGATCTTCCGCGGCGACCTCGGCGACGCTGCCGAAGGCTTCGCCGCGCGCCGCGCGCTCGAGGTAGCTGCGCGGCAGCTTCACCTTCGTCGTGCGCACGATGCGGCGCGCGTCCGCGCCGCCGAGCTTGCCGTGCGCGCCCGCGCCGATGCCGAGGTAGTCGCCGTAGCGCCAGTAGTTGAGGTTGTGCGCGCACGCGCGGCCGGCGCGTGCGTAGGCGGAGACCTCGTACTGCGCGTAACCGGCCGCGGCGAGCGCGGCCTGACACGCCTCCTGCATGTCCCAGGCGGAATCCTCGTCCGGCAGTGGAGGTGGTTTCGCCGCGAACAGCGTGTTCGGTTCCAGCGTCAGCTGGTAGTGCGAGATGTGCGCCGGCTGCAGCGCGATCGCGCGTTCGACGTCGGCGAGCGCCCCGGCCGGCGCCTGCGCCGGCAGCGCATACATCAGGTCGAGGTTGATGTTGTCGACGCCGGCTTCCCGGGCCGAGCGGATCGCGGCCTCGGCCTCGGCGGCCGAGTGGATGCGACCGAGCCGGCGCAGCTGGTCGTCGTCGAAGCTCTGCACGCCGAAGCTGATGCGGTTCACGCCGGCGGCGAGGTAGCCGTCGAAACGGCCGTGCTCGACCGTGCCCGGATTCGTCTCCAGCGTGACCTCGGCGTCGCGCGGCAGCGGCAGCCGTGCGGCGACACCCTCGAGGATGCGCGCGATCGCATCCGGCGCGAACAGGCTCGGCGTGCCGCCACCGAAGAACACGCTGTGGATCGCGCGGCCGTCGATCGCGTCCGCGTGCGCGGCGAGATCACGCCCCAGGTCGGCCAGCAGCGCGCGCACGTAGTCCTCGACCGGCAGCGCGCCGTCATGCGCGTGCGAGTTGAAGTCGCAATACGGGCACTTCTTCACGCACCACGGCACGTGCACGTACAGCGACAGCGGGACCGGGTGCGGTGGCATGCCGCAACGGCTCAACCGCGCAGCGCCTCGCGCAGCCGCGCGAGCGCGACTGCGCGATGGCTGACGCGGTTCTTCGTCGCCGGGTCGAGCTCCGCCGCGCCGGCGCCGAGGCGCGGGTCGAAGAACACCGGGTCGTAGCCGAAGCCGCCGTCGCCGCGCGGCGCTTGCAGGATGCGGCCGTGCCAGCGGCCCTCGGCGAGCAGCGGCGCGGGATCGTCGGCCGAGCGCAGCAACACGATCGTGCAATGGAAGTGCGCGCCGCGCGCCTCGTCGGGCACGCCCTGCAGCGCCGCCAGCAGCTTGGCGATGTTCGCGCCGGCGTCGCCGTGGGCGCCGGCGTAGCGCGCCGAATACAGCCCCGGCGCGCCGCCGAGCGCGTCGACGCACAGGCCGGAGTCGTCGCCGAGCGCGGGCAGGCCACTCGCGCGCGCGGCGTGGCGCGCCTTCAGCAGCGCGTTCTCGACGAAGGTGGTGCCGGTTTCCTCGACCTCCTCGATGCCGAGGTCGCCCTGTGCGACGAGCTCGACGCCGAAGCCGGCGAGGATCGCGCCCATCTCGGCGAGCTTGCCGCGGTTGCCGCTCGCGAGCACCAGCCGGCCCCCGGGCGTGTTCATGCGCGGGCTGGTCCGATCAGGTCCCAGCGGTTGCCGTAGAGGTCCTCGAACACCACGACCGTGCCGTAGTCCTCGTGGCGTGGCTCGCCGTCGAAGCGCGCCCCGGCCGCGGCGAGGCGCGCGTGGTCGCGCGCGAAGTCGTCGGTGTGCAGGAAGAAGCCGACGCGGCCGCCGTGCTGGTCGCCGACTGCCGCGGCCTGGCGCGCACCGCTGGCCTTCGCCAGCAGCAGGCAGAACGCGGCATCCGCGGCCGGCGCGATGCGCACCCAGCGCTTGCCGCCGCCGAGGTCGCTGTCCTCGACCCGCACGAAGCCGAGCGCGCGGTCGAACCACGCGATCGCCTCGTCGTAGTCGCGCACGACCAGCGCGACCTGGGCGATGCGGCGGCTCATCCGCGCGCCAGCGCTTCGCGCTGCAGCGCGCACAACTCGCCGATCCCCTTCGCCGCGAGCGTGAGCAGCGCATCGAGTTCCTCGCGACGGAACGCGTGGCCTTCGGCGGTGCCCTGCAGCTCGATGAAGCCACCGCCGTCGTTCATCACGACGTTCATGTCGGTGTCGCAGGCGGAGTCTTCGGCGTAGTCGAGATCGAGCACCGGCACGCCGCCGACGATGCCGACCGAAACCGCGGCGACCGCGCCGTGGAGCGGGTCGCGCTTGAGCAGGTTGCGCGCCTTCAGCCAGGAGACCGCGTCGACCAGCGCGACCCAGGCGCCGGTGATCGCGGCGGTGCGCGTGCCGCCGTCGGCCTGCAGCACGTCGCAATCGAGCGTGATGGTGCGCTCGCCGAGCGCATGGCGGTCGACGCAGGCGCGCAGTGAGCGGCCGATCAGGCGCTGGATCTCCATCGTGCGGCCGCCCTGGCCGCCGCGCGCGGCCTCGCGCTGCGTGCGCGAACCGGTTGCGCGCGGCAGCATGCCGTACTCCGCCGTGACCCAGCCCTCACCCTTGCCGCGCAGGAACGGCGGCGCCTTGTCCTCGATGCTCGCCGTGCACAGCACGCGCGTGTCGCCGAACGCGACCAGTACCGAACCCTCGGCGTGGCGCGTGTAATGGCGCTCGATGCGGATCGCGCGCAACTGGTCGGGTGCGCGGCCGGAAGGACGTGGCGAAGGCATGCAGGAGCGGCTCCGTTGGCGGTCGTGCAGTTTAGCGCACGCCGGTCGCGGCCGGCCCGCGTCGGCGACGGGCGCGGCGCGGGCGCGCGCCGGCCGGCCCGCGGCGGCGCCGCGTGGCATACTGCGCGCCCCGTTTTCCGGACCCCGACCATGTTGCGGAGCATGACCGCGTACGCCAACGCCGAAGCCGACACCGGTACCGGCTCGCTGGCGATCGAACTGCGTTCGGTCAACCACCGCTACCTCGAGCTCGGCCTGCGCCTGCCGGACGACCTGCGCGCGCTCGAGCCGGTCGTGCGCGAACGCGTGTCGGCGCGGCTCGCGCGCGGCAAGGTCGACCTCGGCCTGCGCTGGAAGCCGGCGAGCGCGACGGCGGCCGAGATCGCGGTCGACGAGGACCTCGTCGCGCGCCTCGCCGAGACCGCGCAGTCGCTCGCAGCGAAGTTCCCGCAGCTCGAGGTCGACTTCGCCTCGCTGCTCGGCTGGCCCGGCGTGCTGCTCGACCGCGGCGCCGACCAGGACGCGCTGCGCGCGGCGGCACTGCGCCTGCTCGATGCCGCGCTCGACGAGATGGTCGCCGCGCGCGAGCGCGAGGGCGAGCGGCTCGGCGGCTTCCTGCGCGAGCGCCTCGATGCGATCGAACGCATCGTCGCCGGCGTGCGCCGGCACATGCCCGAGGTGCGCGATGCGCTGCGCGCGCGCTTCGACGCCCGCCTCGCCGAGCTCAAGCAGCCGCTCGAGCCGGGCCGCATCGAGCAGGAAGTCGTGATGCAGCTGCAGCGCATCGACGTCGACGAGGAGCTCGACCGGCTGACCGCGCACGTCGCCGAGGCGCGCCGCGTGCTCGGACTGCGCGAGGCGGTCGGCCGCCGCCTCGACTTCCTGATGCAGGAATTCAACCGCGAGGCGAACACGCTCGGTTCCAAGGCCGCCGACCCGCGCACCACGACCGCCGCGGTCGAGCTCAAGGTGCTGATCGAGCAGATGCGCGAACAGGTGCAGAACCTCGAATGAGCGGAACCCTCTACATCGTCGCGGCGCCGTCGGGCGCCGGCAAGACGAGCCTGGTGCGCGCGCTGCTCGAGCGCGAGCCGTCGATCAGCCTGTCGGTGTCCTACACCTCGCGCCTGCCGCGGCCGGGCGAGGTCGACGGCACGCACTACCACTTCGTCTCGCGCGAGGTGTTCGAGCGCATGGCGGCGGCCGGCATGTTCTACGAGTACGCGAACGTGCACGGCGACTACAAGGGCACCGCGCGCTCGGCGGTCGAGCCACTGCTCGCCGAGGGACGCGACGTGCTGCTCGAGATCGACTGGCAGGGCGCGCGCCAGGTGCGCGCGGCGTGCCCGCAGAGCGTGAGCGTGTTCATCCTGCCGCCCTCGCGCGCCGAGCTGGAGCGACGCCTGCGCTCGCGCGCGTCCGACGACGCCGCGGCGATCGCGCGCCGGCTGGCCGATTCGCGCGTCGAGGTGTCGCACGCCGACGACTTCGATTACATCGTCGTCAACGACCAGTTCGCCGACGCGCTGGCCGACCTGCGCTCGATCGTCGCCTGCCAGCGCCTGCGCCGCGCGCCGCAGCTCGCGCGCCATGCCGGCCTCGTCGCCGACCTGCTGAAGGCGGATTGAACGCCGCGACCGCCGATGGCCGTCGCGGCGTCGCTTCGGATAAGGTAGCGCGCCGGCGAAGCCCGCATCCCAGGACCGACATGCCCGACATCCAAGCCTCCCCACGTGCCGCCGCCGACGCGCCGCTGGTGGAAGTGCGCGGCCTGCGCACGGTCCTCGGCGGCAAGACGATCTTCGACGGCATCGACCTGGACGTGCCGCGCGGTCGCATCACCGCGATCATGGGCCCGAGCGGTACCGGCAAGACGACCCTGCTGCGCCACGTCACCGGCCAGCTCGCGCCCGACGCCGGCAGCATCCGCGTCGACGGCGCGGACGTGCCGCGCCTCGGCCGCGGCGAATTGTTCGACCTGCGCGAGAAGATCGGTTACCTGTTCCAGAACTCGGCGCTGCTGACCGACTTCAGCGTGTTCGAGAACGTCGCCTTCCCGCTGCGCCAGCACCTGCGCCTGCCGGAACCGATCGTGCGCAACATCGTGCTGACCAAGCTGCAGGCAGTCGGCCTGCGCGGCGCCGCGCAGCTGATGCCGAGCGAGCTGTCCGGCGGCATGGCACGCCGCGTCGCGCTGGCGCGCGCGATCGTGCGCGACCCGATGCTGATCCTCTACGACGAACCGTTCGTCGGCCTCGACCCGATCGCGCTGAACCAGGTGCTGAAGCTGATCCGCACGCTCAACGACACGCTCGGCATCACCAGCATCCTCGTCGCGCACGAGTTCGCGGCGGTCGCGCGCGTCGCCGACCTCGTGCACCTGATTGCCGGCGGCAAGCTGGTCGCGAGCGGCTCGCCGCGCGAGCTCGTCGCGCTCGACTCGCCCTGGACGCGGCAGTTCTTCGGCGGCGAGGCGGATGGGCCGGTGCCGTTCCAGTACCCGGCGGGCGACTACGCGCTCGACCTCGGCTTCCCGCAGGCGGAGGCCGCCGCATGAGCGCCGCCCGCCGTTCGCGGGTCGGCGAAGCGCTGGCGCAGGTCGGGGCCTGCGGCCTGTTCCTGCTGCAACTGCTGAGGGCGACGCCGGCGAGCCTGCGCCACGCACGAGAGACCGTGCGGCAGGTCTGGTTCACCGGCGCGATGAGCCTCGTCATCATCATGACCTGCGGCCTGTTCGTCGGGATGGTGCTCGGCCTGCAGCTGTACTACGTGCTGTCGATCTTCGGCGGCACCGCGGCGCTCGGCACGGTCGTCTCGCTGTCGCTGTACCGCGAGCTCGGCCCGGTCGTGACCGCGCTGCTGTTCGCCGGCCGTGCCGGCACTTCGATGACCGCCGAGATCGGCCTGATGCGCGCGACCGACCAGCTCGCCGCGATGGAGATGATGGCGGTCGATCCGCTCGCCTACGTAGCCGCGCCGCGCTTCCTCGCCGGCATCATCGCCATGCCGCTGCTCGCGTGCGTGTTCAACGCACTCGGCATCTTCGGCGCGCACCTGGTCGGCGTGAGCTGGCTCGGCCTCGACAACGGCACGTTCTGGTCGAACATGACCTCGAGCGTCGACGTCTGGACCGACGTCGTCAACGGCGTCTGGAAGAGCCTCGCGTTCGGCGCGGTGGTGTCGCTGATCGCGGTGTTCCAGGGTTACACCACGGCGCCGACCAGCGAGGGCGTCGCGTACGCGACGACGCGCACGGTCGTGTTCTCCTCGATCGCGGTGCTCGCGCTCGATTTCGTCATGACCGCGTTCCTGATGTGACCGCGATCCCCTGCGCCCTTTTCGCCGAAGGCTGTCGGCTTCGGCCCCGAGTTCCGGAACAGCAACCATGACCCAGCAAAGACGTTCCTACCAGATCGGCACCGGGCTGTTCATCCTGCTCGGTTTCGCCGCGCTGGCCTACCTCGCGACGCAGACGACCTCGGTGGCGAACTTCAGCCAGGGACCGAGCTACCGGCTGGTCGCGCGCTTCACCAACATCGGCCAGTTGAAGCTGCGCGCACCGGTGAAGATGGCCGGCGTGCGCATCGGTTCGGTCGAGGCGATCGAGCTCGATCCCGAGAAGCTCGACGCGATCGTGCGCGTGTCGATCGACCGGCGCTACGCGTCCATCCCGGACGATTCCTCGGCCGCGATATTCACCAGCGGTTTACTGGGTGACCAGTACGTTGGCGTTCAGCCCGGCGGCTCGCCGGACGTGTTCAAGGACGGCGACGAGTTCGTGCTGACGCAGTCGTCCATGCAGCTCGAGGACCTGATCGGCAAGTTCCTCGTCAACGGCTCGCCCTCGAAGCCCGGCGACGACGCCGGCAAGGCCGCGGATGCACCGTCCGCGCCGCCCCAGACCCAGCACTGACCCCAAGGAGTCGCCCATGTCGTTGCGCTCGCTCGCCTTCGCCTTCGCCTGCCTCGCCGCCGTCGTCGCGGCGCCGCCCGTGCGCGCCGACGCGCCGGTGCCGGATGCGGTCGTGCAGACGATCGCCGACGACCTCGGCAAGGCCATCGACGGCCACCAGGCCGAGCTCAAGGGCGACCGCGAGAAACTGATCAACCTGATCGACGACATCCTGCTGCCGCACTTCGACATCGACTACGCGTCGATTCTCGTGCTCGGCCAGTACGCGCGCAGCGCGACGCCGGAGCAGCGCGCGCGCTTCGCCCGCGCGTTCTACAACTCGATCGCGCACCGCTACGCCGAGGGCCTGCTGAACTACACGCGCGGACGCGTGAGGGTGATCCCGAGCAAGGGCGAGCTCAACGAGAAGCGCTCGATCGTGCGCACCGAAGTCGTGCTCGACGACGGCAAGACGCTCGCGGTCGACTACGCGTTCCGCAAGACACGCGAGGGCGAGTGGAAGGCGTACGACGTGATCATCGAGGGCATTTCCTACATCACCAACTACCGCAACCAGGTCGGCGCGGAGATCGCCAAGTCGAACCTCGACGCGCTGATCACGCGGCTCGAGACGCAGGGCGACAAGGTGCTGGAGACGATGGCCGGGGACCAGAAGGGCGGCCAGTGAGTCCTGCGCTGCGCATCGAGAGCCTCGGCGCGCACGCGGCGCGCGTGAGCGGTCCGCTCGGGTTCCACGAGGCGGCCGCCGCGGCGCCGCGCTGGGCGGAGCTCGCCGGCAGCGGCGAGCTCGCGCTCGATGCGGGTGGCCTCGAGCGGGTCGACAGCGCGACCCTCGCGGTGCTGCTGGAATGGGCGGCGCGCCTGCGCACGGCGGGCCGCCGCCTGCGCGTCGTGTCGGCCCCGGCTGGCCTCGCCGCGCTCGCGCGGCTCTGTGCCGCCGGGCACCTGCTCGGGCTCGACGCGGTGCGCGACGACGCGACCGCGCCGGAGGCGTCAGCCCTGCCCGCCGGGACTTCCGGCCGCTGACTGCTTCTCGTACGCGCGCTGCTCGTCGAGCAGCTGGTCGATGTCGACGTCGTCGGTGCCGGTGCCCTGCAACAGGTCGATGACTTCCGCCGGCGGCTCGCCGCCGTAGATGTCATACAGGCGGCGCTGGCGGTACGCATCGCGGTAGAACACGTACGGATCGTAGACGCCATCGAGCAGGCTCTCGGCGTCGAGGCCGCGCGCGCGCAGCGTGACGAGGTACATCAGGCTCGGCAGTTCCTCGGCGTGGAACTTGAGGTCGTGGTGCCTGGCATACCAGCCGAGCGGATCGAGCGCGCGGTCGGCCGGCAGGCGCCAGACGTCGCGCACGGTCGTCGACCCGACCAGCGGCAGCACGAGGTACGGGCCCTCCGGCAGGCCCCACTTCGCGAGCGTGACGCCGAAGTCGGTCTCGCTCGGCGGCAGCTTCATCTTGCTCGCCGGGTCGAACAGGCCGGCGAAGCCGAGCGTCGTGTTGATCGCGAAGCGCCCGGTATTGCGCAGCGCCTCCTTCGGCTCCGCCTGCAGCAGGTCGTTCACGATCGTGATCGGCATGCGGATGTTGGAGAAGAAGTTCGACACGATCCGGCGCATGTTCGCGCTGGTGACCTTGCGGTACGCGACCGCGACCGGGCGGATGACGGCCTTGTCCGCGGTATCGTTGAACGCGTACATCTTGCGGTTGAAGCCCTCCCACGGGTCGTCCGTACGCGGCTTGGCGATGGAACAGCCGGCGAGCAGGGCAAGGCACGCTCCGAGCGCGCCCACGCGCAGGGGGGCGGGGATCGTCATGGGGGACATCGTGGCTCTCGATGGCGCGGACGCGAGGTTCCGTCGCAGGTGGGTGTTCCTTTCCACGGTTGCAAGGCTACGCGAATTCCCGGCGGCGGTGCACCCCTGCCGCAAGTCCGTGATTGGCGGCCAGTTCCTGCCCTGTTTGCGCCGCAACATCCGCGGGCGCTACAATGCCTGTCCGTAAAGCCATGAATTGGCTTCAATTTCCGGAGAGTCACCGATGGCACGGATCACCGTGGAAGATTGCCTCGAGGTGGTCGACAACCGCTTCGAGCTGGTACTGATGGCGACCAAGCGCGCGCGCCAGATCGCCAAGGGCGCGACGTCGGTCGTCGACGCCCAGAACGACAAGCCGACCGTGGTCGCGCTGCGTGAGATCGCCGAGCGCAAGGTGGACCAGACGATGATCGACGAGATCGATCGCCAGGAACGCGAGCGCAAGGAACGCGAGGCGCTCGAGTGGGCCGCGGCCGAAGTCGACGACGACCTCAGCAAGGGCGGCGACGACCTCTGATCATGCACGCCTGTCGACACATGCAGGCGCATCACAGGGCGGCCTGACCGCCGCCCCGGCGCCATGAGCACGACCGCGACCCAGCGTGCCACGGCGCCCAGCGCGATCGACCCTGCGCCGGCGAGCTGGCGCGCGCTCGAACTCCAGCTCGCCGCCTATCTTCCGCAGGAACCGATCGAGCGCGTCCGCCGCGCCTACCAGCTCGGCGCCGTCGCCCACGACGGCCAGACGCGCAAGAGCGGCGAGCCGTACATCACCCATCCGCTGGCGGTCGCCGGCATCCTGGCCGAACTCGGCCTCGACGCCGAGACGATCATCGCCGCGATCCTGCATGACACGCTCGAGGACACCGCGCTGACGTCGGAGCAGATCAGCGCCGAGTTCGGCGACACCGTCGTCGCGCTCGTCGACGGCGTGACCAAGCTCGACAAGGTGCGCTTCCGCAGCCGCCAGGAAGCCGCCGCGGAGAGCTTCCGCAAGATGCTGCTGGCGATGGCGCGCGACCTGCGCGTGATCCTGATCAAGCTCGCCGACCGCCTGCACAACATGCGCACGCTCGGCGCAATGGAAGCCGACTCGCGCCGGCGCATCGCGCGCGAGACGCTGGAGATCTACGCGCCGATCGCACAGCGGCTCGGGATGAACCGCTTCAAGGCCGAATTGCAGGACCTCGGCTTCCGCATGCTGCACCCGGACCGGCACCGCGTGATCGCCGAGCGCATCCGCACCGTGCTCGGCAACCGGCGCGAGGCGATGAGCCGGATCGAGGACGCGCTCGAGACGCGCCTGGCGGCGGAATCGCTGCCGCACCGCGTGGTCAGCCGGATCAAGTCGCCGTACAGCATCTACGCCAAGATGCGCGCCGAGCACAAGTCGTTCGCGCAGGTCATGGACGTGTACGGCTTCCGCGTGGTCGTCGACAGCGTGGCGCACTGCTACCAGGCGCTCGGCGCCGTGCACGCGCTGTACAAGCCGCTCGACGGCCGCTTCCGCGACTTCATCGCGATCCCGAAGGCGAACGGCTACCAGTCGCTGCACACGGTGCTGTTCGGTCCGTTCGGCGCGCCGATCGAGATCCAGATCCGCACCGAGGACATGGACGCGATCGCCGACCGCGGCGTCGCCGCGCACTGGACCTACAAGACCGACGCCGGCCCGCCGAACAGCGCGCAGTCGCGCGCGCGCGAGTGGCTGTCCAACCTCGTCGACCGGCAGACCGAGACGCCTTCGTCGCTCGAGTTCATCGAGAACGTCAAGGTCGACCTGTTCCCGGACGAGGTCTACCTGTTCACTCCGAAGGGGCAGATCCTCTCGCTGCCGCGCAACGCGACCGCGCTCGACTTCGCCTACTTCGTGCACACCGACGTCGGTGCGCACGCGGTCGCGGCGCGCGTCGACAAGCGCCTGGTGCCGCTGCGCACGCCGCTGGTGAGCGGCCAGACGGTCGAGATCGTGACGGCGCCGTCGGCCGCGCCGAGCCCGCAGTGGCTGGAATGGGTCGTGTCCGGCCGCGCGCGCACCGCGATCCGCCACCATCTCAAGCGCCTGCAGCACGAGGACGCGGTCGACTTCGGCCATCGCATGCTCGACCGCGCGTTCAGCGCCCTCGATGCCTCGCTCGAGGCGATCCCGCACGCGGTCATGGAGCGCTACCTCGCCGAGCAGAAGTACAAGCGGCTGGAGGAACTCCTGTCGGACATCGCGCTCGGCAATCGCGTCGCCGAGGCGGTCGCGCAGGCGCTGCTCGCCGCGCAGGGCGAGCATCCGCACGCAGCCAGCCGGCCGAGCAGCGAGAAGATCCTGATCAGCGGCAGCGAGCGCGGCGTGCTCAGCTTCGGCAACTGCTGCCACCCGCTGCCGGGCGACGAGATCATGGGATACCTGTCGGCCGGCAAGGGCATCGTCGTCCACCGGCTCGAGTGCCCGAACGTGCCGGAGCTGCGCAAGTCCCCGGAACGCTGCATCGAGATCGCCTGGGACGCGGACGTCCAAGGCGACTACAAGGTCGAGCTGCGGATCGAGGTCGCGAACCGCCCGGGCGTGCTGGCGCAGGTCGCCGCCGCGATCGCGGAGGCTGGTTCCAACATCGAGAACGTCGAGTACAAGGAACGCGACCTGACGACCGCATCGATGCTGTTCACGATCGAGGTCAGGAACCGCAAGCACCTCGCCGACGTCATGCGCCGCGTCCGCCGCCTGCAGGTGGTCACGGCGGTGCGTCGCCATCCGGTCTGATCCGTCGCGGCGCACGCCGCCGCGCGGTGCCCCCGGCGCGTGACGCGCCACGCGGCGCCGGTCACGCCGCGTTTGCACCGTGCCTCCGCCGATGCCCGCGCCGCACGCGGTCGCACGCGACCGGCCTGGACCGCGATGCGGCGCTGCAACAGGTGTACAACGCCGCATTCGCCCGACCGGTTCGCGCGCAGCTCTGTATCTTGGTCGCGCCGGCACGCCCGGCGGGGGAAAACAGGGGGTACCATGGCAGCGAACGGCGCGGCCCCGCGGCCGCCGCAAACCTCTGCGCGACGCTTGCGCATCCTGCTCGTGCTGCCGGAATGGCGGATGACCTCGGACCGCTGGAAGCTCGCCGACCATCCGTACATCCGCAAGCGCTCGTTCGTGCCGCCGCTGTCGCTGGCGACGATCGCGGCGCTGACGCCGCCGGAGCACGAGACCGTCATCTGGGACGAGAGCGTGCACGGCCTGCTGGACGCGGACACGCCGCTGGAGCGCGACTACGACCTCGTCGGCGTCGGCGGCTACGTGACCTACATCCATCGTGCGCGCGAGGTCGCTCGGATCGCCCGCGCGCGCGGCGTGCCCGTGGTCGTCGGCGGCGCCGGCGTCACCGCCCAGCCGGAGGCGTACCAGGACGATTTCGACGCGCTGATCCTGGGCGAGGCCGAGCGCATCTGGCCGCGCTTCCTCGCCGACTTCGCCGCCGGCGCGTACCAGCGCGTCTACCACGACGAAGAGACGGTCGACATGAAGCTGTCGCCGCCGCCGGACTGGAGCGGCATCGCGCCGCTGATGGCGGACAACTACGCGGTCGGGGCGGTGCAGACCACGCGCGGCTGCCCGTTCATGTGCGAGTTCTGCAACGTCTGGAAGGTGTTCGGCCGCGCGATGCGCACGAAGTCGGTGTCGCAGGTGCTCGACGAGCTGCGCGAGCTGTACCGGCTCGGCATGCGCGTGGTGTCGTTCTGCGAGGACAACTTCTACGGCAACCGCAAGTACTGCAAGGAGATGTGCCGCGCGCTGATCGAGCTCAACGCGACGCTCGAGGAGCCGCTGCGCTTCTACGCGGAGATCTCGATCAACATCGCGCGCGACGATGAAGTACTGGAGCTGCTCGCGGCGGCCAACTTCGCCGGCCTGTTCATCGGCATCGAGTCGCCGAACCGGGAGAGCCTCGAGGAATCGGCCAAGGTGCAGAACCTCAAGGGCGACCTGGTCGAGACCTGCCTGAAGATCCAGTCGTACGGCCTGCCGATCGAGGGTTCGATGATCGTCGGCTTCGACCACGACGACCTCACCATCTTCGATCGCCAGTACGCGTTCTTCGAGGCCGCCAACATCGTGTTCCCGCGCGTGCGGATGCTGCAGGCGCGCCCCGGCACCGACACCTACGACCGCCTCAAGGCCGAGGGCCGCGTGCTCGACGTCGACCGGCTGCATCCGCCCGGCGCGTACTTCGACAACTACTTGATCCCGAACATCATCCCGGGCGGGTTCAGCCGCATCGAACTGTTCGAACGCTACATCCCGCTGATGGAGAAGACGCTGGACTGGGATTCGTTCACGCGGCGCATGCTCGGCTACCTCGCCGGCATCACCCATGGACCCGCGCTGGAGACGCCGCCGGGCGGCGGCGCGCGCGGGATGTCGTCCGAGCTGCGCGCGTACGTCGAATCGCTCGACGAGCACGTGCGCTCGCGCGTGCTCGAGATGCTCTCGTTCGCGATGGAGCGGGCGCCGCGGCAGCTCTACAACGTCGTCACGCTGATCGTGCGCCACAGCCTCGAGGTCGCGAACCTGCCGCGCACCTGCGAAACGATCCGCCGGCAGATCGAGTTCGAGCGCGACCTCGACCTGTCGCAGTGCATCGAGCGCGAGCGCGCGCACGGCACCGTCGCCAGCGGCATGGCGCTCGATCCGGCGCTGCGCCTCGCGGTCGTCGGCGGCCGTCCCGTCGCGGCGGACGCGGTCTGACGGCAACGGTCGGGCACCGACCCTGCGACCGGATGAAGGAGCCGCAGTGCGCTCGGCACAGCGCCGCGGTCGCGCTGCCTCGAGCGCGGCCGCGCCAGCGCCGGCGTCGCCAGCGGCGAGGCGCTCGATCCCGCGCCGCGCGGCTCAGCCGGCTTGCTGCGGCGCAGCGGGCGCGGTGTGGTCGATCCGCCGCAGGATCGCGATCACCAGCAGCACCATCAGGCCGGTGAACGCGTAGTTGAGCACGGTGCTCGCGAGCTGGATGCGGTTGAAGCCTTCCACGCCGAGGCGCCCGATCATCACGGTCTTGAGCACGATCGACGCGACTTCACGCAGCATCAGGAACGCAGTAAACGTGTAGAAATAGTGGAAATTGGCCTTGCTGCGGTACAGCGCGTGCGAACGCTCGCGCGGGATCCCGCGGCTGTGGGCGTAGTCCACGAAGAAGTACAGGCCGATGGGGCGGCCGACGAGCATCGTGAGGGCGTAGAACGCGATCGACGCGTAGCTCAGCCAGACCGGATTCCACAGTTCCTGCTCGGCCGTCGAGGACAGCAGGTTGAGGGCCAGGTTGGCGGAAATGATCGCGAGGAAGAACACGCCGGACACGCTCCACTCGCGCTCGCGCGCGAACAGGACGAGCGTGTAGACGAGGCCAGGGACGAGCCCGAGCAGGATCAGCAGGTAGTCGCTGAACTGGCCGCGCAGCAGGTTCCACGCGAGCAGCGGCATCGCCAGGTAGACGAACAGGTCGAGGATGATCTTTTTCTTCATGATCCTGCGCCTAACGGAGGACGCTGGATCATAGCGGGCGGCGACGAGCCCCTGCAGCCATGGATCGGGGTCGGCCGGCGGCTTGCCGGTGGCGGCGGCGCACGCGCGATCGCGTCCGTCGTCGCGGTGAAGCGCGCGAATGGCGTCGCGATGTTCGCGATTCCTTGTCTTCGCGGGCGCTTTCGGCATACAACATGCGATCTGGGCCGCTGCTGCGGCTGCAGGCGTCCAACAGGGGGGACACGTCCATGAAGAAGGCTCTCGGTGCCATTCCGAAAATTCCAGGCTGGCCGAAGATTCCGGCCGCTCCGAGCGCGCCAGGCGCGCCGCCGCCGGGTGCGCCCGGCGCAGCCGCGTCGGCGCCTCCCGGCGGCATTCCGGCGGGTGGCATTCCAGGCGGCGGTATTCCCGGCGGCATGGGCGTGCCGGGCGGCGCGCACCTGTTCCCGGGCCAGCTGATCGAGCGCATCAAGGCATCGATCGCGCGCGGCGGCGGCAACGGCATCGGTTCCGATGCGTACATCGAGGGCCTGATCAAGTCGTTCCCGCTCGATCGCTATCGCGACGCGGACGGCAACGTGCGCTGCCCGCTGTCGAAGGAACAGCGCGACCAGCTGAAGGCCGCGTTCGGCGACTGACGCGTCCGGTCGGCACAGGGGCCGGCCGGGGCGCGAATCGCCCCGGCCATCGCGGCAACACGACCGGAACGCGCTGAACGATGACCGAGAACGTACCTGCTTCCGACGGCGCCGGAGGGGCCGTCGTTGCCGAAGCATTGATGGTGACCAACCCTCTGTACCGGGCGGCGCTCGCGGCGTTCGTCGCGCTCGCGCTCGTCGTCGTCGCGTGGGGCCTGTTCGGCTCGATTCCGAACCGCATCGAGGGCTTCGGCGAGATCGTCACCCACGAAGGGCTGTACAGCCAGGTCGCGCCCGCCACCGGCCAGGTCGACCAGATCCCGGTCCACTACGGCCAGCGCGTGGCCGCGGGCGACCTCGTCGCGCGCCTGCAGCAGCCCGACCTCGCCGACCAGGTCGCGGCGACGCAGATCCAGGTCGAGACGGTCGAGGCGGAACTGCAGATCCTGCGCTACGGCGACCAGCAGAGCGCCGAGCTGCGAGCCCAGTTGCAGGCGCTCGAGCGCAAGCGGCTGCAGGCGCAGCTGGACGAGGCCGAATCGCAGGTCGCCTTCCTCGAGGACCAGGTCGCCAAGCAGCAGAAGCTGTTCGCCGAGGGCGTGATCATCCGCGCGACCCTGGTCGACACGCAGGACTCGCTCGCCCGCCAGCGCGTCGCGCGCGACCAGACGCGCGAGAGCCTGAAGTCGCTGACGCTCGACGACGAGCAGTGGCGCAGCGACAAGGACATGAACGAGAAGGTCAAGGCGAACCAGCTGCTGAACCTGCAGAAGCAGCTGGACAACCTGCGCGGGCAGCTCGCCCGCAACAGCGAGGTGCGCGCCGACCGCGCCGGCCGCATCGTCGAGGTCAACGCCGTGCGCGGCGCGCTGGTCCAGCGTGGCGAAGCGCTGCTCGTGATCGAGGAGGAAGGCACCTCCGACGCCTACCAGTTCGACCTTTACGTGCCGTTCTCGGCCAACGACCGCATCACCGTCGGGATGCGCGTCGACGTGGAGCTGCTGACGGTAGACCACGACCTCTATGGCTGGCTGATCGGCGAGATCAAGGAAGTCGACGACTACGTCGCGACCCAGGCCGAGCTGCACGACAACCTGCAGAACGACGCGCTGGTGAGCAAGATCACCGCGAGCGGGCCGGTGTTCCGCGTCGTGGTCGACCTGCGCCGGGATCCGAAGACCGCCAGCGGATTCGCCTGGACCGACGGCAAGGGCCCGCCGTTCACGATCCACGTCGGCAGCCTCGGCAACGCCTACGTCCACGTCGAGGACAAGGCGCCGATCGACTACCTCCTGCCGATCTACGACAAGTACTTCGACTAGGCCGCCCGGGATCGAACGCATGCGGCCTTCCAACTCCACACCGATGATCATGCAGGCGCGCTCGGGCGAGTCCGCCGCGGCCTGCCTGGCCATGCTGCTGGCGCATTTCGGCTCGTTCCCGCGCCTGGTCGACGTCAAGCTCGCCTGCGGCTTCCAGAACGACGAGCTCGATCCGGACAACCTGCTCGACGTCGCGCGCCGCTTCGGCCTCGACGCGCAGGCGCTCGCACTGCGCCCGGCGCAGCTCGCGCGCGAGGCGCAGCCGCTGCTGGTGCGTGCTCGCCACGGACGCTGGCAGCTGCTGGTGAAGGCCGGGCCGCGCGGATGCGTCCTGCACGACCCGGAGAACGGCCGCGTCGCGCGCAGCTGGGAACAGTTCGAGGCGGACTGGAGCGGTCTCGCCCTGCGCCTGCGCCCGGCCGTGGGCTTCGCGCCGGTGCGTCGCGGCGGCAGCCTGCTCGGCGAGCTGCGCCGCTGGATGTCGTCCGAACGCCTCGGCCTCGCCTACGCCATCGTCGCCGGCATCGTGCTGCTGATCCCGGCGATCGTGGTGCCGATGCTCGCCAAGCTGTTCTTCGACGACATCATCACGCGCGGCCAGGAAACCTGGCTGTACCCGATGCTGTCGTTCATGGCGGCGGCGCTCGTGCTCGGTTCCCTGCTGATCTACCTGCAGCAGCGCGTGCTGCTGCAGACCGAGCTCGCGATGTCGATCAAGCGCTCGGCGGCGTTCGTGACGCACCTGCTGAAGGTGCCGTACACGTTCCTGTGGGTGAACCCGGTCGGCGACACGATCAAGCGCATCACGCTCAACGACGCCGTCGCGAGCCTGCTGACGCGCGGATTCACCACCAGCGTGCTCGCCGCGCTGGCCATCGTGCTGTATTCGCTCGCGATGCTGAAGTACAGCGTGCCGCTGACGCTGGTCGGGGTCACCGTCATCCTGGTCAACTTCGCCGTGCTGCGCTGGTTCTCGGCGCGCCGCGTCGCCCTCAACCAGTCGCTGTACAAGAAGCAGCAGCGCACGTTCAGCGCCTCGGGCGAGCTGATCCGCAACATCGAGACGATCAAGACGCAGGGCTGGGAGAACGCGGGCTTCTCCACCTGGGCGGGCAACCTGATCGCCGCGATCAACGAGGCGCAGCGGCTCGGCTATTCGTCGCGCGTGCTGACCGTGCTGCCCGACTTCCTGACCCAGCTCAACAACGTGCTGATCGTGCTGCTCGGCGGCGTGCTGATCATCAACGGCGAGATCTCGGTCGGCGTGTTCGTCGCGCTGCAGACCTTCATCGGCAACTTCGCCCAGCCGGTCAGGGACTCGGTCGACGGCGTGAAGTCGTTCCAGGAGAACGCCGCCAACATCGGCAACCTCGTCGAGGTGCGCGAGCTGCCGGTCGACCCGCTGTGCTCGGACGAGGGTCGGCGCGGCATCGAAGCGATCACGCCGTTCAACGCGCGCCTGGCCGGCGCGATCGAGGTGCGCGGTCTCAGCTTCAGCTACAACAAGTTCGCCGCGCCGCTGATCCGCGACTTCTCGCTCCGCATCGCGCCGGGCCAGCGGATCGCCTTCGTCGGCCGTTCCGGCAGCGGCAAGTCGACCCTGCTCAAGGTGCTCGCCGGGCTGCTGCCGCCCGACGACGGCGAGATCCTCTACGACGGCCAGCCCCTGCAGAGCCTCAACGCCGACGTGCTGCGCACCAGCGTGGCGATGATCGACCAGAACCTGTTCCTGTTCACCGGCACCGTCGCGGACAACATCACGATGTGGAACCGCTCCATCGACCAGGAGGACGTCGTGCGCGCGGCGCGCGACGCCGTCATCCACGACGTCATCTGCGAGAAGCCGGGCGGCTACCAGGCGAAGGTCGAGCAGGGCGGCGCGAACTTCAGCGGCGGCCAGTGCCAGCGCATCGAGATCGCGCGCGGCCTGCTGACGCGGCCGGCGGTGATCTTCCTCGACGAGGCGACTTCGGCGCTCGATTCACACACGGAGCAACAGGTGATGGACAACCTGCGCGGTTACGGCTGCACGATGCTGACCGTGGCGCACCGCCTCAGCACGATCCGCGACCACGACCAGATCCTGGTGCTCGACGGCGGCAAGGTCGTCCAGCGCGGTACCCACGACGAGCTGATGCGCGACGTGGGCGGCCTCTACCACCAACTCGCCGCGAGCGCCTGACATGGCCGTCGAACAGGCACCCACTGGCCCGCGCGCCGACGGCCGCGCCCCCGACATCCCGGCGCTGGTACGGGTCAAGAAGTCGTATTTCTTCCGCAAGCTGGCGCGCACCGGCGCATCGGCGCGGCTCGCGACGGAGATCCGCCTCGGCCGGCGCGTGGCCGCCTCGGTACCGAAGCTCGAGGGCAAGCCGGCCGACGAAGTCCTGCTCGAAACCTGCCGCCTGATCGGTGCGCGCGAGGGCATCACGTTCAAGGCGCCGTTCGCGGGCGCGACCGCGGCGACGCCGCTCGACCGCATCCTGCGCGCCTCCGGCGTGCGCGCGCAGGCGGTCGAGCTGCCCGAAGGCTGGTGGCGCAGCGACAACGGTGCCTTCCTCGGCTGGCGTGCCGCGGACGGCTCACCGGTCGCCCTGGTCCACGAGCGCGGCGCGTACCGCGAATACGACCTGCGCCTGGGGCGCAAGCGCACCGTGACCGCGGCGAGCGCGGCGGAGCTGCGCCGCGACGCGCATGCGTTCTTCACGCCGCTGCCGAAGGGTGCGAGCGGCGCCGCGGGGCTGGTGCGCTTCGCATTGTCGTTCACGCGGCGCGACCTCGCGTTCTTCTTCGCGCTCGGCCTCCTCGGCGGCCTGCTGTCGCTGGTCATCCCGGTCGCGTCCGGCTGGATCTTCAACGTGCTGATCCCCGGCGGCAGCTACCGCGACCTGTACCAGATCGGCTTCGTGATGCTGGTGCTGGTCTTCGTGCTCGGTTTCGTCGAGTTCTCGCGCTCGCTCGCGGTGCTGCGCTTCGAGGGCCGCGCGAGCTACAAGCTGCAGGCGGCGGTGATGGACCGCCTGCTCACGCTGAAGGCGCCGTTCTTCGCCGGGTACGACGCCGGCAACCTGGCCGAGCGCGTGCTCAGCATCGAGAAGATCCGCTCGATCCTGTCCGCCGACGTCACCGGGGCGATCGTCGCGCTGATGTTCTCGCTGCTGAACTTCGCCCTGATGCTGTACTACGACGTGAAGCTCGCCCTGCTCGCGCTCGCGCTCGGCATCGTCGTCGCCGCGTTCACGCTGACGATCAGCATGCTCGCCTACAAGCACGTCGCCGGCTACATGCGCATGGAGGCCATCATCTCCGGCTTCATGATGCAGATGCTCGGCGGCATGCAGAAGATCCGCATGACCGCCGCGGGCGACAAGGTGTTCGACATCTGGGCCGACAAGTTCAGCCAGCAGAAGCACCACTACGCCAACAAGCAGAAACTGCTGATCGTCGCCGCGATCTTCACCTACGCGTTCCCGATCTTCGCCTCGATCTGCATCTACCTGCGCGTCCACAACCTGATGACCAATCCGGCGGCGGACTTCCAGTTCGGCGACTTCGTCGCCTTCAACACCGCCTACCTGAGCTTCCAGGGCGCGCTGATCAGCGCATTCATGGTCACCGTGCCGGTCATGAGCATCAAGCCCGCGTTCGAGATGATGCAGCCGATCCTGCGAGCCGAGACCGAGGACTACGAGGGCAAGCGCGACATCGGCGAGCTGAAGGGCAACATCGAGGTCAACGCGGTCGACTTCCGCTACGACGGCGCCACCGAACTGACCCTGCGCAAGGTCAGCTTCAGCGTCCGGCAGGGCGAGTTCGTCGCCCTCGTCGGCAGCTCGGGCTCGGGCAAGAGCACGATGCTGCGCCTGCTGCTCGGCCTCGGTACGTACGAGTCGGGCGCAATCCTGTTCGACGACGTCGACATGCAGACGCTGGACCTGCGCACGCTGCGCGACCAGGTCGGCGTGGTGATGCAGGACGGCCGCATCCTGCAGGGCACGGTGCTGTTCAACATCATCGGCGACTCCACCCGCACCGAGGAGGACGCCTGGGAGGCGGCGCGGCTGGCCGGCTTCGACCGCGACATCCGCTCCCTCGAGAACGGCATGCAGACCCTGCTGAGCGCGAACGCGAGCATGTTGTCCGGCGGCCAGAAGCAGCGCCTGCTGATCGCCCGCGCGCTGGCGCGCAAGCCGAAGCTGCTGCTGTTCGACGAGGCCACCAGCGCGCTCGACAACGAGACCCAGAATGTCGTGAGCGAGAACATCGCCGCGATGAACATCACGCGCGTCGTCATCGCGCACCGGCTCAGCACGATCCGCTCCGCCGACCGCGTGGTCGTGCTCGATCGCGGCAGCGTGGTCGAGCAGGGTGGCTACGAGGAACTGATGGAGCGCAAGGGAATGTTCTACGAGCTGGTGAAGAAGCAGATCGGTTGAAGCCGCCGGATCGCCGCACGGCCAGCCGCCACGCGCGGCAACCCGCGGGGAAGGGCGCCAGAAGGTCCACATGACAGTGCAGTTCCACGACCCCGCGCCGGACACGAGCAGCCGCTCGGTGCTCGACCTGTTCGACGAGGCGGTCGCCCTCGATCCCGGCCGCGAAGCGCTGCGCCACGGCCAGCGCACGCTGAGCTACGGCGAGCTGGATGCCGCAGCCGATGCGCTCGCCGCGGCGCTGGCGCAGCACGGCGTCTCGCCTGGCGACGTCGTCGCGATCGCGATGGCGACCGGCATCGACTACGTCGTGGCGATGCTCGCGGTGCTGCGTGCCGGTTGCGCCTACGTGCCGCTCGCACCGGCACTGCCGCCGGCGCGCATCGCGCGCATGCTCGCGCTGGCGGACTGCCGCCACGTCCTCGTCGACGACGAAGGTCGCACTGCCTGCGCGCCGCTGGCGCCCGGCGTCGCGTTGCTGGACCACGCGGCGCTCGCGTCGCTGCCGGCCCCGGTGCCCATGCTGCGCGCGGTACCGGCGCCGGAGCAGGCCGCGTGCATCCTCTTCACCTCGGGCTCGACCGGCGATCCGAAGGGGGTGCGGACGCTGCACGGCAACCTCGCCTATTACGCGGGATGGAGCCGGCGCTTCTTCGCCGAAACCGCGCACAGCCGCGTGCCGCTGACCGCCGCGCCGCATTACGCGGCGGCGACCTCGCAGGTCTATGCCTGCCTCTGTGCAGGCGCGACGCTGCACATCCTCCCCGGCGCGATCGCGCAACCCGCGCGCCTGCTCGAATTCTTCGCCGCGCATCCGGGTTACGCGCTGCACTGCGTGCCGACCGTCTGGCGCGCGGTGCTCGACCTGCTCGAGCGCGGCGCGGCGGGCCGGCCGGCGGCGCTGTTCCTCTCGGGCGAGGCGCTGCCGCGCGCACTCGTCGATCGCACGTTCGCGTTCGACCCCGCGCTGCCGGTGTGGAACCTGTATGGGCCGACCGAATGCGTCGCCAACATCAGCGCGCGCCGCCTCGCGCCCGGGCAGCCGATCGGCATCGGCGACGCCTTGCCCGGTTCGCGCCTGTTCGTGGTCGACGATGCCGGGCGTGAAGTCGCTCCGGGCGGCGAGGGCCGCCTGCTGATCGCCGGGCCAGGGGTCTGCCCCGGCTACCTCGGCGACGAAGCGCGCAGTCGCGCGCAGTTCTTCGAATTCCAGGCCGGCGACGGCGCGCGCGTCGCCGTCTACGACACCGGCGACCGCGCGCGCCGCTTCGACGGCGACATCGAGCTGCTCGGTCGCCGCGACGGCCAGGTCAAGCTGCGCGGCGTGCGCATCGAGACCGGCGACATCGAGGCCAACCTGCTGCGCCACGACGGCGTCGCGCAGGCCGCGGTGCTGCTCGCCGGAGAGCCCGAGCCTTGCCTGGTCGCGTTCGTCGAACCGAAGCCGGCGCAGGTCCCCGACGTGGCCGCGCTGCGCCGCCACCTGCACGCGCTGCTGCCGCCGAGCATGCTGCCCGAGCGCTGGTCGATCGCGACCCTGCCTCGCCTCGCGAACGGCAAGCTCGACCGCGCGGCCCTGCGCGAGCGGCTCGCGGACGTCGTGGCCGACGTTGCGTCCGGTCGCGGCCCGGCGATCGACGCCACCGAGGCACGCCTCGCGGCGATCTTCGACCGCGTGCTCGGCACGCGCGGCAGCGGCGCAGGGGCGGATTTCTTCGCGCTCGGTGGCGACTCGCTGAAGGCGCACTCGCTGCTCGCCGCGATCGAGGAGCAGTGGGCAGTGGAGCTCCCGTTCGGCATGCTGTATGCCGAGCCGACCGTCGCCGCACTCGCGCGCGCGCTGCGCGCCGCGCCGACGGCGACGGCGACGGCGACGCGCGAGGCGCCCGGTGCGACGGACGGCGCGCTGTCGGTGGCGCAGCGCGGCCTGTGGCTGCTGCAGCAGGCGTACCCGGACAGCAGCGCCTACAACCTCTGCTACCGGATCGATTTCGAAACTCCGCTCGATGCCGCGCGCGTGCGCGCGTGCATCGACGCGCTCTGCGGGCGTCATCCGCTGCTCGACGCCTGCCTCGCCACGCGCGACGGCGCGCCCTGCCTGCGTCCGGCCGCTGCAACCGCGCTCGACTTCGACCTGCTCGACGCGGACGACGAGGACGCCCTCGACGCGGCCTTGCGCGCGCTCGCCCGGCGGCCGCTGGCGCGCGAGGGCGCGCGCCTGCATGCCTGGCGCCTGCTGCGTTCGCCGCGGCGGCAGGTGCTCGCGTTCGCCGTCCACCACCTCGTCTTCGACGGCGTGTCGGCGTCGCTGCTGCTGCGCGAGCTGTTCGAGTCGCTCGCCGGCCGCGAGCCGGCTGCGCCGACCGGGCGCTACGCCGACTTCGTCGCCCGCGAGGCGCGCGATGCGCAGTCGCCGCAGCGGCAACAGGACCGCGAGTACTGGCGGCGCCGGCTCGCCGGCCTCGCGGCGCAGCCGGCGTTCCCGGTGCAGTACCACGGGCGCGGCGTCGCGCCGTTCGCCGGCGGCCGGCTCCGCGTGGTGCTCGACGCCCCGTTGCGCGCGCGCCTCGCCGCGCTCGCGCGGCGCGAGGACTGCTCGCTGCACGTCCTGCTGCTGACCGCGTTCGGCGCCGTGCTCGACCGCCACGAGCCCGGCGCGGACTTCCTCGTCGCGGCGCCGTTCGCGAACCGCCGGCGCGCGGACGAGCGCGACGTGCTCGGCTACTTCACCGCGGTGCTGTTCTATCGACTGCAATGGCAGGCGGGCACGCCGCTGCGCGCGCTCGCCGCGCGCGTGCGCGAGGACACGATCGCGTTGCTCGACCACCAGCGCCTGCCGTTCCCCGAACTCGCCGCGCTGCTGCGCGAACGCCTCGGCACGCTGCCGGCGGGCGTGTTCCGGCTGATGTTCGGGTACCACGACACCACGAGCTGGCGCGGCATCGATGGCGTGCGCGCGCGCGCGAGCGAATGGTTCGGTGGCGAGGCGAAGTGCGACCTGCACCTGGAATGCTTCGACGACGGCGACACGCTGGAGCTCGCGCTGACCTACCGCGAGGCGGCGATCGATGCCGCGGCCGCGAACGACCTGCTCGACGCGTACCGCGGCGTGGTCGAGCGGCTCGAGGCGCTGCTGCCGCTGCAGCGGCACGAATGGCCGGCGCCGGCCGGCGCGCTGGCCGAGCGCATCCTGCACGCCGGCGACGGTGGCCGCGACGAAAGGGTACTGTGCACCGTGGCCGAGCTGCTGCGACCCGCGTTCGAACGCCATGCGGCACGCCCGGCGGTCTGGCATGACGGCGTCGAGACGAGCTACGCCGAACTCGCGGCGCGCGCCGCCGCGCTCGCGACGCTGCTGCCGGACCCCATGGGCGAGGGCGGCGATGCGCCGGCGCCGGTCGCGATCTGCATGCCGCACCAGCCGGCCCTGCTCGTCGCGCTGCTCGCCTGCGCCTGCCGTGGCATTCCCTATGTTCCGCTCGACCCCGCGTTCCCGCCGCAGCGCATCGCGACCATCCTCGAGAGCTCCGGCGCCCGGCGGGTGCTGGTCGGCGCCGGAACGCCGGATGCCGTGCTGCCGGCGACGCTCGCGCGCATCGACGTCGCGCGCATGGCGCCGGCGTCCGACGCGTGCCTGCCGGTCGCGCCCGCGCTCGCGCCGTCGGCGACGCTGTACATCATCTACACCTCGGGCTCGACCGGCCAGCCGAAGGGCGTGGTCGTGCCGCAGCGCGGCGTGGCCAATTACCTCGCCTGGATGCAACGGCGCTTCGAGGTCGGCGCCGGCACGCGCGTACTCGCGCGCACCTCCATCAGCTTCGACATCTCGACCTGGGAGCTGCTGCTGCCCCTGCTCGGAGGCGGTTGCGTCGTGCTCGCCGACCGCGTGGCGACCGAATCGCCCGAGCAGCTCGCGCGCGTGATCGAGGCGGGCGGGGCGAACGTGCTGCAGTTCGTGCCTTCGGGCCTGCGGCTGTTCGTCGAGGCCGGCATGCTCGCGCAGGTGCGCGGCGTGCGACGCGTGTTCTGCGGAGGCGAGGCCCTGCCGCGCACGCTGGTGGAGCGCGTCTTCGACAGCGGCTACGACGGCGAGCTGTACAACCTGTACGGCCCGACCGAGGCGAGCATCTTCATGACCTGCCACCCGTGCAGGCCGGATGGCGTGCACGCGTCGGTGCCGATCGGCCGGCCGATTCCGAACAGCACGCTGTACGTGCTCGACGAGCGCCTGCGCCTGCTGCCGCCGAACGTCGCCGGCGACCTCTACATCGGCGGCGCGGTGCTCGCCGACGGTTACCGTGGCGACGCGCCGAAGACGCGCCAGGCCTTCATCGACGCGCCGCCGTGGTTGCCGGACGCGCGGCTCTACCGCACCGGCGACAAGGGCCGCCTGCTCTCCGACGGCAGCTTCGAGTATCTCGGCCGCGACGACCAGCAAGTGAAGATCCGCGGCTACCGCGTCGAGCTGCGCGAAATCGAGCAGCACATGCTCGCGCACCCCGGCGTGCGCGAGGCGATTGCGTTCACGCGCCTGTGGGGCGACGGCGACCTGCGCCTGCATGCGGCCTACGTCGCGCGCGACGGCGCGACGCCCGGCGCGGCCGAGCTCGCGGCCTGGCTCAGGGCGAGGCTGCCGGCCTGGATGCTGCCGAGCACGATGCCGCGCGTCGATGCCGTGCCGTGCCTCGCCAACGGCAAGACCGACTACCATCGCCTGCGCGCGCTGGTCGAGTCGGAACCGGCACCGGGTGCCGCGCCGCCCGTCGTCGCCGCCGGTCGCGACGGCATCGAACGCACGCTCGCGGCGATCTGGCGCGAGGTACTCGGGCACGGCAGGTTCGATGCCCAGGCAAGCTTCTTCGACGCCGGCGGGCATTCCATGCTGTTCCTGCGCATGCGCGAACTGCTGCGCGAACGCCTCGGCACCGAGTTCACGATCGCCGAGCTGTACGGGGCACCCAACATCGCCGAACTGGCCCGCGCCTACCGCGGCAAGTCCGGCGCCACCGTCGCACCGCCGATGGTCGCTCGCATCCGCGAGCGCGTCGCGCGGCGACGGACCCATCTGAAGAACGGGGGATCCGATCCATGAAATCCACGCATCGCACGCCGGCGGACGGCCCGGACACGCGCATCGCCATCGTCGGCATGGACTGCCGCCTGCCCGGCGCGAACAGCGTCGAGGCGTTCTGGCGCAACCTGGTCGAGGAGCGCGAGACGCTGACGACGTTCAGCGACGAGCAGCTGCTCGCGTCGGGCGTCAGCCGGCGCGAGTTCGAGCACCCCAACTACGTGCGCACGCGCGGCGTGATCGACGACATGGACTGCTTCGACGCCGGTTTCTTCAACGTCACGCCACGCGACGCCGAGCTGCTCGACCCGCAGCAGCGCGTGTTCCTCGAATGCGCGTGGCACGCCCTCGAGGACGCCGGCGTGGACCCGGCGACGACCGACCTGCGCGTCGGCGTGTTCGGCGGCGCGGGCACGCCGTACCACCTCGTCGACGCGCTCGGCAATCGCGCGGTGAGGAAGTACGCCAACGGCACCCAGATCGTCACCAGCAACGACCGCGATTACCTGACCACGCGCGTCTCGTTCAAGCTCGACCTCAAGGGCCCGAGCATGAACGTGCAGACCGCGTGCTCGACCGCGCTGGTCTCGGTCGTGCTCGGCATCGACTCGCTGCTCAACCACCAGAGCGACCTCGTGCTCGCCGGCGGCGTCTCGCTCGAGGTGCCGCCACATCGCGGCTACCTGTACCAGGCCGGCGGCCTGCAGTCGCCGGACGGGCGTTGCCGCACGTTCGACAAGGATGCGTCGGGCACGGTGTTCAGCCGCGGCTGCGCGGTGGTCGCGCTGAAGCGGCTCGAGGATGCGATCGCCGACGGCGACCACGTCTACGCGGTCATCCTCGGCGGCGCCACCAACAACGACGGCAGCCGCAAGGTCAGTTTCACCGCGCCGAGCGTGCAGGGCCAGGCGGAGGTGATCACCGAGGCGCTCGAGCTCGCCGGCGTACCAGCCGGTTCGATCGGCCTGGTCGAGGCGCACGGTACCTCGACCCCGAGCGGCGACCCGATCGAGGTCGCGTCGCTGACCGAAGCGTTCCGCCAGTACACCGACGCGCGCGGCTTCTGCCGCATCGGTTCGGTGAAGACCAACATCGGGCATACCGACGTCGCCTCCGGCGGTGCCAGCCTGATCAAGGCCTGCCTCGCCCTGCAGCACGGCATCGCGCCGGCCACGCTGAACTTCCACGAGCCGAACCCCGAGATCGACTTCGAGCGCAGTCCGTTCGTGGTCAATACGCGCACCAGCGCGTTCGAAGGCCTCGACGGCGCGCCGCGCCGCGCCCTGGTCAACTCATTCGGCGTCGGCGGCACCAACGCTTGCCTCGTGCTGGAACAGTCGCCGTTGCCGCCGCCGGCGCCCCTGCCGTCGCGCGCGCGAGAGCTGCTGCTGCTGTCGGCGCACGACAAGGCGGCGCTCGAGCGGCTGCGCGCCGAGGTCGAGGCGCAGGTGCGCGCCGATCCGGCGCTCGACCTGCGCGCGTTCGCGCACACCTCGCGCAGCCGGCGCCGCGCGCACCGCTACAAGGCGTTCCATTCCTTCACCGACGCGGCCGACCTCTGCGCGCAGCTGGCGCAGGCCGCGACGCCGTTGGCGCGCACTGCCGCGCCGGAGGCGCCGCTGGCGTGGATGTTCCCGGGCCAGGGCAACCAGTTCCCGGACATGGGCCGCTCGCTGTACGAGGCGAATGCGGTGTTCCGCGACACGATCGACCATTGCGCGACGCTGCTGCAGGACGAACTCGGCCTCGACATCCGCGACGTGCTGTACCCGGCGCCGGAACGGCGCGAGGAGGCGGCCGAGCGGCTCGCGCGCACCTACGTCACGCAGCCGGCGATCTTCATGGTGAGCTACGCGACCGCGCGCGTGTTCGAGGACCTCGGGCTCGCGCCGGACCTGCTGATCGGCCACAGCGTCGGCGAGTACGTCGCCGCCGTCGTCGCCGGCGTGATGACGCTCGAGGACGCGCTGCGCGCGGTCGCCTACCGCGGCCGCCTGATCTGGTCGCTGCCGCGCGGCTCGATGCTCGCCGTCCTGAAGAGCGAAGCCGCGCTCGCCGGCGTGCTGCCCGACACCCTCGACATCGCCGTCGTCAACAGCCCGGAGCTCGTCGTCGTGTCCGGCCCGGACGACGCCATCGACGCGTTCGCGGCGCAGATGGCGCGCGAGAACGTGTTCACCAAGCGCCTGCCGACTTCGCACGCGTTCCATTCGCGCATGATGACCGCGAGCCTGGAACCGTATCGCGCGCACTTCCGCGCCGTCGCGCTGTCCGCGCCGCGCATCCCGATCATCAGCACCGTCACGGGCCTGCCGCTGACGCCGGAGCAGGCGACCGACCACGAGTACTGGGTGCAGCACGTGGTCGAGCCGGTGCGCTTCGCCGCGGCGGCCCAGGAAGCGCTGCGGCAGGAATCGGTCGTGTTCCTCGAGTGCGGCCCGGGCCATTCGCTCGAGTCGGCGGTGCGGCGGCAGTTGCCGGCGTCGCCGACGCACGCGGTCATCAGCACGTTGAAGGAGGGCGTTGACGCGCTCGCCGCGATCGACGGCGCGCTCGCGCGCCTGTGGGTCGAGGAGCGCGCGGTCGACTTCGCGCGCCACTTCGGTTCGGCCGGCTGCCGCAAGGTGCCGTTCCCGCTGCTGCCGTTCGCGCGCACGCGCTACAGCATCGACTTCTCCGCCAACGCATCGAACGACCCGGTCGAGAAGAACCCGCGTCGCGACGACCCGGCGACCTGGTATGCGCAGCCGAGCTGGCGCCGCACGCCGGGCGTGGCCTACGTGCCGCGCCTGGAGGCGGCCTCCGGCGAAGACGGCGCGCCGCTGTGGATCGTGTTCGCCGCCGACGCGCTCGGCGAGCAGGTCGTGGCCACGCTGCGCGGGCGCGGCCAGCGCTGCCTCGCCGTCCGCCGCGGCGCCGGCCATCGCCGCGACGCCGACGACGTGGTGCTCGACCCGGCGCATCGCGACGGCTTCGACGCGCTGCTGCGCGAGCTGCCGGACGCGTGCACGTCGCTGCGCATCCTCTACGCCTGGACGCACGCGCCGCAGGAACCACGCATCGCGGGCCCGGCCGACGCGGATGCCGCGCTCTGCACCGCATTCCACGGGCTGGTGCGCCTCGAACGCAGCCTGGTCGAGCATGCACACGGCGTGCGCGCGACCCTGCTGGTGCTCGCCGACGACGCGTTCGCGGTCGCCGGCGGCGGCCCGGTCCGCTACGAGCGCGCGCTCGCGCTCGGCCCGGCGCGCACGCTGTTCAAGGAGCATCCGGGCTTCTGCAGCCGCTTCGTCAACATCGAATCGCGCCTGGTCGACGACGCCGACCGCGCCCGCCTGGTCGATGAGCTGGTCCGCGAGGCGTCGGCCGAGGTCGACGACGCGGTGGTCAGCTATGCCGGCACGACGCGCTGGAGCGAGTGCTTCGAGCCCGTCGCGTTCGCGCCGGACGCGGATGCCGCCGGCAGCGCGCCCGCGTTGCGCGACGGCGGCGTCTATCTCGTCACCGGCGGTGCCGGCGGCATCGGGCGTACCTGTTCGCAGTACATCGCCGAACGCGTGCGCGCGCACTTCGTCTGGACCGGGCGCAACCCGCTGCCGCCACGCGAAGAATGGGACGCGCTGATCGCCGCGCAGGAAGACGAGGGGCTGGTCGAGCGCCTGCGCGCGATCCGCGCGATCGAGGCGCTCGGTTCGAGCGTGGAATGCCATGCGGTCGAGAGCAGCGACCTCGACGGCATGCGCCGCCTGCGCGACGACGTCGAGGCGCGGCTCGGGCCGGTCAACGGCATCGTGCACGCGGCCGGCGTCGCCGGCGGCGGCGTCATCGTGCTGCGCGACGACGCCGACTTCGACGCCGTGCTGCGGCCGAAGGTGCACGGCGCACTCGTGCTGCACGCGCTGTTCGGCGACCGTCCGCTCGACTTCGTGCAGTTCTGCTCGTCGGTGACCGCGCTGTTCGGCGAAGCCGGCCGCGTCGACTACACGAGCGCCAATGCGTTCATGGATGCGATGTGCCAGAGCGGCGCGTGGCGCAACGCCGCGCGCGCAACCTCGGTCAACTGGTGCGAATGGACCGACGTCGGCATGGGCGCGGCGTGGGAATCGGAAAAGCAGCGACGCAAGTCCGGCGGCGCGCGGCCACGGCGCGTCGACACGCTGCCCGGATCGGCGCCGCAGCCCGCGCCGGCGCTGGAGCCGGTCGAAAGCGGCGTCGGCGCCGCCGCGCTGCGCATGGCGATCGATCCGCACAGGCACTGGATCCTGTCCGAGCACCTGCTGTCCGGGCAGCCGACCGTGGTCGGCACGGCCTATCTCGACGCGCTGCGTCGCTGGGCCGCGGCCCAGGGCCTCGCCGACGTGGTCGTGCGCGACGCGCAGTTCTCGGCGCCGCTGATGGCGATCGGCGGTACCGCGCCCGAGCTGCGCCTGCAGTGTCGTCGTGACGGCGACGGCTGGCGGTTCACGTTCTCGAGCTCGGCCGACGGCACGCAGTGGAAGGACCACTTCGGTGGCCGGCTGGCGACCGGCGCCGCACCCGATCCCGCCGCGCTGCCGGCGCTGGCCGACTGCCTCGCGCGCTGCGCGCCCGAGCCGCGCACGCAGCGCCACTTCACCTCGGTCGCCGACGCGAATGGCAACCTGGTCCTGCACTACAGCGAGCGCTGGGACTGCCTCGAGGCCTTGCACCTCGGCGACGGCGAGTGGGTGGCGCGGCTGGAGCTGCCGGAACGCTTCGGCGGCGACCTCGCCGAGTACGGCCTGCATCCGGCCATGCTCGACGTCGCGACCTCGTGCCATTTCGCGGCGCTGCCCGGCCAGCGCGACACCTTCCTGCCGTTCGCCTACGGCGAGATCGCGGTGCTCGCGCCATTCACGCGCCGGATGCATGTCTGGGGCCGCCCGAGCCCGGTGCAGCCGGACGATGCTTCGCGCGTCGCGTTCGACTTCGTCCTCTACGACGCCGAGGCGCGCCCGGCGCTGGTCGTGCGCGACTACGTGCTGACCCGCCTCGGCCAGGCCGGCGGCGACGGCGCGGCGCGCGCGCGCAAGGCGCCGGTCGCGGTGGCGACGCAGAAGATCGACGCGATCTCGCCCGAGGACGGCAAGAACGCGTTCGCGCAGCTGCTCGCGCAGGACCTGCCGCAGGTCATCGTCCATCCGCAGGACTTCCAGCTCGAGTTCGACACGACCCGGCTGTCGTGCGTCCGGCGCAAGCTGCAGGAGAGCCTCGCCGCGGCCCAGCGCGAGGCGGACGTCGACGACCGCCCCGACCTCGGCACCGACTTCGCCGAGCCGGAGGACGACATCGAGCGCGGCATCGCGGCGATCTGGTCGGCTATCCTCGGCGTGCGCCGGATCGGCGCCAACGACGCCTTCAACGAGCTCGGCGGCAACTCGCTGCTCGCGATCCAGGTCATCGCCGGCATCGGCGAGCAGTTCGCGGTCGAGATCAAGGCGAGCGAGTTCACCGGGTCGGCGACGGTGCGCTCGCTGGCGAACCTGATCCTGGCCAAGATCCTCGAGGACCAGGACGAGGGGCTGCTGCAGGAACTGCTCGCCGAACAGGAAAGCTCATGAGCGACCTCGCCGCGACCATCGCCAACCTGCCGCCGGAGAAGCGCGCGGAGCTGATCGCGCGCCTCAAGGCCGGGCGCGGCGCGCCGACGCCGAAGGCGGAGTTCGACTACTCGCAGAACCACGAGTACCGCTTTCGTTCCGACGCGCCGTTCGACCTCGTGCCGGCGCCGTTCGAAGCCGGCGACCCGGACCCCGACTGCGTGCAGATCGAGGCGCGCGCCGCGTCGCTGAACTTCCGCGACGTCATGATCGCCCTGCGCATCTATCCGGCTTCGCCGGAGGTGCCGAGCAACATGGGTTCGGACTATGCCGGGGTGGTCACGCGCGTCGGCAGCGCGGTCACGCGCTTCAAGCCGGGCGATGAAGTCATCGCGATGAACATCGGCCACGTCGAGGGCGGCCGCATCCGCGCGAACTCGCATTTCGCGCGGCGCCTCAACATCTACGAGATGTGCGTGTTCCCGAAGCCGCGCGGCCTCGGCTTCGCGGAGGCCTCGCTGATCCCGACGGTGTACCTGACCGCGTGGCTCGCGCTGGTCTATTGCGCGCGCCTCGAGCGCGGCGAGAAGGTGCTGATCCACACCGCGACAGGCGGCGTCGGCCTCGCCGCGATCGAGCTCGCGAACGACATCGGCGCCGAGATCCTCGCCACCGCGGGCACGCCCGAGAAGCGCGCCTTCCTCGCCGCACGCGGCATCGCGCACGTCGGCGATTCGCGCACGGCGTCGTTCGCCGCCGAACTGCGCGCCGCGGGCAAGACCCCCGACGTCGTGCTCAACACGCTGGCCGGCGACCTCATGTTCGAAAGCCTGGCGCTGCTCGGCCCGTTCGGTCGCTTCGTCCACGTCGACAAGAAGGACATCGCCGCGGATACGCCGCTGCCGCTCGGGCGGCTGATCCAGGGGCTCGCGTTCCATTTCCTCGACATCTCGCTGCTGCTGCGCAATCCGTGCCAGCTCGAGGGCGCGATGGGCGCGCTGGTGGAGCTGTTCGAAGCGGGTCGCATCCGCGCGATCGAGCACCGGCGCTACCGCCCGCACGAGGTGAAGCAGGCGATCACCGACCTCTCGCGCGGCACGCACATCGGCAAGCTCGTGGTCGAGTACTGAGCGATGCGCGCGGACGCGGTGCGCCGATGAGCGGTGACGACCTGCAGGCGCGGCTGAAGGCGCTGACGCCGGAGCAGATCCGGCGGCTGATGGCGAAGCGGCGCGACGACGCCGTGCCGGCCGCGAGCGCGCAGGCGCCCGACGGCGACCTGCCCGTCTCGCTCGGCCAGGAGCGCTTCTGGTTCCTCAGCCGGCTCTACCCGGATACGCCGGACTACAACATCCCGCTCGCCGTGCGGGTCGACGGCGACGGCGTCGACCACGGCGTCCTGCAGCGCAACCTCGACGCGGTGATCGCCGCGCACGAGGTGTTCCGCACGACCTTCCACCAGCGCGACGGCGGGGTCGTGCAGCGCGTGCACGCGTCGCTCGAGCTCGCGGTCGAGTTCGAGGACCGCTCGGCCGACTACGCCGCCGAGGGCGACGCGCTGGTCGAGCGCCTCGCGCTCGCGCACGGCCGCCGCCGTTTCGCGACCGACCGCCTGCCGCTGCTCGCGGTCGGCCTCGTCCGCCTCGCGCCGCGGCGCCACCTGCTGCTGCTGAACATCCACCACCTGATCTCCGACGGCTGGACCAACTCGCTGCTGTCGCAGAGCCTGACGACGGCGCCCGGCGCACCGGTGCCGCGACCGCAGCGCCAGTATCGCGACTTCGTCGCCCACGAACGCGCCTGGCTCGCCGGTGCGGAGTGCGCGGCGCAACTCGCCTACTGGCGCGAGCTGCTGCGGGACGCGCCATCGCCGCCGGCGTTCCGGGCGCGCGCTCACGACGGCGCCGCCAACGCCGGCGGCCTGGTATCGCTCGAACTGCCCGAGGCACTGTGCGCGCGCATCGCCACGGCCTGCAGCGCGCAGGGCCGCACCCAGTTCCAGTACTACGCGACCTGCTTCGCGTTGCTGATGACGCGCTACGCCGGCGTCGACGACCTCGTCGTCGGCACGCCGGTCGCCAACCGCGGCCGGCCGGAGTTCATGCGCACCTGCGGCCTGTTCATCAACACCCTGCCGCTGCGCTTCCGCATCGATCCGGCGCGACCGCTGGCGGCGATCCTCGCCGATGGCGCCGCGCTGGTGGAAGCCTGCCTCGCGAACCAGGAGCTGCCGTACGCCGAGCTGGTCAAGCACGTCCAGGTGCGCCGCGCGCTCGACGAGAACCCGCTGTTCAACGTGCAGTTCGCGTTCCAGTACTTCCCGCACCAGAAGGCCTCGAGCGACTTCCGCCTGCTGTCGTTCGACCACGGCGTCGGCAAGTTCGACCTCGGCGGCTACGTCGAGATCTCCGGCGCCGGCAACCGCCTGTCGCTCGCCTATCGCGACCGCGCGTTCGACCGCGCCGACGTCGAGCGGCTGGCCGCCGACTTCGTGCACGTGCTCGAGCATGCGCTGGCGCCGCCGCCGGGCCCGCTGCTCGCGCACGAGTTCCTGCCCGAAGCGAGCCTGGCGCGCCTGCACGGTCCGCGGCATCCGCGCCCGCGCGGCAACTGGTTCGACCGCTTCGCCGACGCGGCGCGTCGCGACCCCCGGCGCATCGCCTGCGCCGACGCCGTCGGCACGATCGACTACGCCACGCTCGAGGCCGGCGTCGCGCGCGTCGCTGCCGCGCTCGCGGCGAAGGGCGTCGGTGCGGGCGATCGCGTGCTGCTGCGTGCGCCGCGCGACCGCCACTACCTGCTCGGCCTGCTCGCCTGCCTGCGGCTCGGCGCCGCTTACGTGCCGGTCGCGGTCGACGCGCCGCCCGCACTGCTGCGGATGCTCGAGCAGGGCGCCGGTGCGCGCCTCGTGCTCGGCTCCCCCGGCGTCGGCGCGCTGGCGCGGCTCGACTTCGATGCCGCGCTCGGCGAGGTCGGCTCGCCGCCACCGGTCGCGGCGGTGGACGACGACGCGATCGCCTACGTCGTCTACACCTCGGGTTCGACCGGGACGCCGAAGGGCGTCGAGGTCACGCACGCGGGCCTGGTCAACTACACGCTGTCGTTGCTCGAGCGCCTCGCCGATCCTTCGCTGGCGTCGTATGCGCACCTGTCGGCGCTCGATGCCGACCTCGGCAACACCGCGATCTTCCCGGCGCTCGCGAGTGGCGCCGCGCTGCTACTGCCCGATGCCGAGGCGCTGCTCGACGCGGACCGGCTCGCGGCGTTCTTCGCGCGGCATCCGCCCGACGTGGCCAAGGTCGTGCCCTCGCACCTGCGCGCGCTGCGCGGCGCGCTCGCCGCGGTGCTGCCGCGGCGCGTGCTGGTCTGCGGCGGCGAGTCGCTCGATCCCGGCCTCGTCGCCGCGGTCCGCGCCTGCGCGCCGGCGCTGCGCATCGTCAACCACTACGGCCCGGCCGAGACGACCATCGGCGTGCTGATGCACGAGCTCGGTCCCGGCGACACTGCGAGCGGGCCGCCGCCACTGGGTACGCCGATCGCGAACACCTCGGTCTCCCTGCTCGATCGCCACGGCCGCGCCGTGCCGCGCGGCGTCGCCGGCGAAATCGGCATCGCCGGTGCCGGTGTCGCGCGCGGCTACCTCGGCCAGCCCGTGCTGACCGCGCAGCGTTTCGTCGCGGCGGACGACGGCACGCGCGTCTACCGCAGCGGCGACCGCGCCACGCTCGCCGACGCGCGCGGCTTCGTCTTCCTCGGCCGCGACGACAACCGGGTCAAGGTCGGCGGTGTGATGGTGCAGCCGGAGGCGATCGCCGCGCGCCTGCTGCAGCATCCGGCGGTCGCGGCCGCGCATGCCTGGGCCGAGACCGATGCGGAGGGCAATGCGCGGCTCACCGCGGCGGTGGTCCCGTGCGCGGCGGTCGAGCCGCGCGTGCTGCGTGCGTTCCTGCTCGAGCACTACCGCCCGGCGCAGTGCCCGGTGCTGGTGCTGCTGCCGTCGCTGCCGCTGAACGCCAACGGCAAGGTCGATCCCGCGGCGGTGCGGCGCGCCTGCGCCGAACACGTCGCCGCGACCTCCGGCGGCATGCCACGCGACGCGGTCGAGCTCGCGCTGCAGCGACTGTTCCAGCACGCGCTCGGCATCGCGGTCGCGCCGTGCGACGCGACGTTCTTCGAACTCGGCGGGTCGTCGCTGCAGGCGATCGCGCTGGTCGCGCGCGTCAACGAAATGTTCGCGCTGCACCTGCCGATCGCGGTGCTGTTCGAGGCGGGCTCGGTGCGCGCGCTGGCGGAAGTCGTTCGGCGCGACGGCGGCGGCATCGCGGCCTCGCCGCTGGTCGTGCTCGCCGACGCCGCGCAGGACGAACTCGTCGCCTGGATCCATCCGGCCGGCGGCAACGCGCTGTGCTACGTGCCGGTCGCGCAGCGGCTCGCTCCGCGCCGCGCGTCGATCGCGTTCATGGCCTCGGGTGCCGACGCCGAAGCCGACGTCGCCGCGCTGGCGCGCGACTACCACCGGCGCCTCGAGGCGCATCGTGGCGGACGCCGGGTCGTGCTCGCCGGCTGGTCCATGGGCGCGCTGATCGCGCACGAGATGGCGGTACTCGCGGCAGAAGAGGGGCGGCGCGTGCCGCTGCTGCTGCTCGACCAGCCGGTGCCCGACCCGGACGCGCCGCCGGTGGATGCCGGCGAGCGCATCGAGCAGTACCTGCGCAAGGTCGAGGTGTTCGCCGGGCAGCCGATCCGGCGTCCGCCGCCGGACACCGGCGACCCGGCCGCCTGGCTGCTGGCCGAGTTCCAGCGCCTGGACCTGGTGCCGCCGGACACGCACGCGGCAGCGTTCGATGCGTTCCTCACCCTGCTGGTGCGCCACAATGCGATCGTTTCGGCGTTCCGGCCGCGGCCGTTGGCCACGCCGGCGCTGCTCCTGCGCGCGCGCGAGCAGGTGTCCGCGGCGCCGCCGCCGTCGCACGCCGGTGGCGCGGATTTCGGCTGGCGCGACTGCTGCAGCGATCTCGAAGTCGGCGAGGCGGAGGGCAACCACATGACGATGCTGGCGGCGAACCACGCGGCCGCGTTGGCGGCGACGATCGAGGCCTGGCTCGAGCGCCTGCGCTGAGGGAGTCGACGTGCACCGCATCGACCTGTGGATCTGCGCCGACGCGGACGCGACGCCGCAGCGGCTCGCGGCGAGCCGCGACTGGCTCGCGCCGGACGAGCACGCGCGCTGGCGCCGCTTCCTGCGCGAGGACGACCGACGCCGCTTCCTGCTGGCGCGCGGGCTGGTGCGTGGCGTGCTCGCCCGCTGCACCGGCGTCGCGCCCGCCGCGCTCGAGTTCGAGGCGCAGGTACACGGCAAGCCGGCGCTCGCGGGTGCGCTGCGCGCGAGTGGATGGGAGTTCAACCTCAGCCACACGCGTGGCATGGTCGCGCTCGCGGTCAGCCGCGGGGTCGAGGTCGGCGTCGACGTCGAGGCGATCGACCGCCGGCTCGATCCGCTGCGCCTCGCCGCGCGCAATTTCTCGCCGCACGAGCGCGCCGCGCTCGAGGCGACCGCGGACGCGGCTCGGCCGGCGCGCTTCTTCGACCTGTGGACGCTGAAGGAGGCCTACGTGAAGGCGCTCGGCTGCGGCCTGCAGCACGACCTGCGTGCGTTCAGCGTATCGTTCGATGCCGGCGCGCCGGCCATCCTCGAGCACGCCGACGGCGTCGAGCGCGCGTCCGCGTGCAGCTGCTGGCTGGACGAGCCCGCGCCCGGCTTCCGCCTCGCGCTGGTCGCGCGCGACGTCCCGGCGATCGATGTGCACGTCGTGCGCGGCTTCCCGCCGGTGCCGGCCTGACGTTGCCGCCGCGGCGCTTGCTATGCTTGCCCGACGTATCCCGCGAACGAGGCCCGCATGCCACGCGCAGTCATCCGTACCGAGGCCGCACCCGCGGCGATCGGCCCGTATTCGCAGGCCATCCGCGTCGGTGACACGGTGTACCTGTCGGGACAGATCCCGCTCGATCCGGCCACCGGCGAGCTCGTCGAGGGCGACATCTCGGCGCAGACGCGACGCGTGTTCGCCAACCTCGCCGCCGTCTGCGCCGCCGCCGGCGGCTCGCTCGCCGACCTCGTGCGCGTCGGTATCTACCTCATCGACCTCGGCGACTTCGCCGCGGTCAACGCCGTGATGGCCGAGGCCTGCGCGCAGCCCTATCCGGCGCGCTCGACGATCGAGGTGTCGGCGCTGCCGCGCGGTGCACGCGTCGAGATCGACGCCGTGATGGTGCTCGCCCGCTGAGGCACGTCGCGCGCCACGTGGCCCCCGCTCGCGTATGGCCCGTCCCGTCCATCCCCCGGTGGCCGCCGACCCCGGGCTCGCGCCGCTGACGAGCCTGGCCGGCGTCGGGCCGGCGCTCGCCGCGGCGCTCGGCCGTCTCGGCCTCGCCCGCGTGCAGGACCTCTGGTTCCACCTGCCGCTGCGCTACGAGGACCGCACGCGCATCACGCCGATCCGTGACCTGCGCGTCGGGATGCCGGCGCAGGTGCTGGGCACGGTCGAGGCGGTCGAGCGCGGCTTCCGCTACCGGCCGCAGCTGCGGGTGGCGATCGCCGACGCCTCGCACGCGACGCTGACGCTGCGCTTCTTCCATTTCAATCGCGCGCAGGCGGAGCAGTTCGTGCCCGGCGCGCGCGTGCTCTGTTACGGCGAGGTGCGCCACGGCAGCCACGGTCCGGAGATCGTGCATCCCGAGTACCGCCGCGTCACCGGCGACGCGATCGCGGTCGAGGACCGCCTGACGCCTGTCTATCCGTCGACCGAGGGACTCGGCCAGAAGCGCCTCGCCGGCGTCGTCGCGCGTGCGCTCGAGCGCCTGCCGGCCGACGACGCGCTCGAGCTGGTCCCGCCGCCGTTGCGCGAGCGGCTCGGCCTCGGCTCGTTGCGCGAGGCGCTGCTGACCGTACACCGCCCCGCGCCCGATGCCGACGTCGCCGCGCTGCTCGCCGCGCGGCACCCGGCGCAGCAGCGGCTCGCGTTCGAGGAACTGCTGACCCACCACCTCAGCCTGCGTCGCCTGCGCGCGCAGGTGCAGGCGCAGGCCGCACCACGCCTGCGCGGCGACGGCTCGCTGCGCGCGCGGCTGCGCGAACGCCTGCCGTACGCACTGACCCCTGCGCAGCTGCGCGTCGGGCGCGAGATCGAGCACGACCTCGCACGGGCCTCGCCGATGCTGCGGCTGGTGCAGGGCGACGTCGGCTCGGGCAAGACGATCGTCGCCGCGCTGGCCGCGCTCGCCGCGATCGAGGCCGGCGCGCAGGTCGCGCTGGTCGCGCCGACGGAACTGCTCGCCGAGCAGCACTGCGACAGCTTCCGCGCCTGGTTCGGACCGCTCGGCATCGCGCCGGTGTGGCTCGCCGGCAAGGTCGCCGGCAAGGCGCGCGCGGCCGCGCTGCAGGCGGTCGCGGACGGCGCACCGATGGTCATCGGCACGCACGCGCTGATGCAGGAAGGCGTCGCGTTCCGCCGCCTCGGCCTCGCCATCGTCGACGAGCAGCACCGCTTCGGCGTGCACCAGCGACTTGCGCTGCGCGAGAAGGGGCGCGACGGCGACGTCGTCCCGCACCAGCTCGTGCTGACCGCGACGCCGATCCCGCGCACGCTGGCGATGACGGCCTACGCCGACCTGGACGTCTCGATCATCGACGAGCTGCCGCCGGGTCGCACGCCGGTGCAGACCGTCGCGGTCTCGGCGGCGCGGCGCGCCGAGGTCGTCGAGCGCATCCGCGCCGCGTGTGCCGAGGGCCGCCAGGCGTACTGGGTCTGCACCCTGATCGAGGAGTCCGAGCAGCTCGCCGCGCAGGCGGCCGAGGTCGCGTTCGCCGAGCTCGTCGCGGCGTTGCCGGGGCTCGCGATCGGCCTCGTCCACGGCCGCCTGAAGGCGAAGGACAAGCAGGCGGCGATGGACGCGTTCAAGCGCGGCGACACGCGCGTGCTGGTCGCGACGACGGTCATCGAGGTCGGCGTCGACGTGCCGAACGCGAGCCTGATGGTGATCGAGAACGCCGAGCGGCTCGGCCTCGCGCAGCTGCACCAGTTGCGCGGGCGGGTCGGCCGCGGCAGCGCCGCATCGAGTTGCGTGCTGCTGTACCAGCCGCCACTGTCGCCGGCGGCGCGCGCGCGGCTCGAGGTGATGCGCGAGACCGCGGACGGCTTCCGCATCGCCGAGAAGGACCTCGAACTGCGCGGCCCGGGCGAGGTGCTCGGCACGCGCCAGACCGGCCAGCTCGCGTTCCGCGTCGCCGACCTCGCCCGCGACGCCGGCCTGCTGCCCGCCGTGCAGCGTGTCGGCGAGGCGATGATGCGCGATCATCCGGACCTCGCCGAGCGGCTCGTCGCGCGCTGGATCGGCGGCGCCGCGCGTTACGCGGGCGCATGACACGCCCCTGGCGAAAGGAGGAGCCGATGACCGCCCTGCTGATCGACACCGACCCCGGCGTCGACGACGCGCTCGCGATCCTGATGGCGCATGCGCGTGCCGAGGTCGCCGGCCTCACGGTCGGCGCCGGCAACGTCGGCATCGCGCACACGGTCGGCAACGCGCTGCGCCTGGTCGAAGTGCTCGGCGCCGACCTGCCGGTCTACCCGGGCTGCGAATCGCCGCTGGTGATGGCCGCCCAAGGCGCCGGCTTCGTGCACGGCGAGGACGGCTTCGGCGACACCGGCGCGCCGCCGGCGACGCGCCGCGCGGAACCGGAACACGCCGCGGTCGCGCTGGTGCGCCTCGCGCGCGAGCGCCCCGGCGAGCTGACCCTGGTCGCGCTCGGCCCGCTGACCAACCTCGCGCTCGCCCTGCGCCTCGATCCCGCGCTGCCCGGGCGCTTCGCGCGCCTCGTCGTCATGGGCGGCGCGGTGACCGGCCGCGGCAACATCCATCGGGTGCCGGTCGAGTTCAACATCGGCTTCGATCCCGAGGCGGCGCACGTCGTGTTCTCGTCCTGGCCGAGCTTCGAGCTGGTCGACTGGGAGGCGTGCGTGCGGCACGCGTTCTCGTTCGAGCGCTTCGACGCGCTGCTCGCGGCTGGCGACGCCCGCGCGCGCTTCTACGCGGCGATCTCGGGCAAGGCGCGCGAGTTCAACACGGCACGCGCACGCGGCATGATCGTCGCCGACGCGCTCGCGATGGCGGTCGCGCTGGAGCCATCGATCGTGCGCCGCGCCGAGGCGCACCACGTCGCGGTGGAGCTGGCCGGCGGCCTGACCCGCGGCGCGACGGTGGTCGACTGGGATGACCGCATGGGGCGGCCGCCGAACGCTCGCATCGTGCTGGAGGTCGACCAGGCCCGCTTCGAGGCGCTCACTGCGGCCGGGCTCGGGGCGTCGGGCTGAACGGCTTGCGGCTGGCCCGGGGCGCGGGTTAAACTGCCGCTCTTTTATCGCGGCCGAGCCGCGGAGCGCCCATGAAAGCCGACATCCATCCGAACTACCAGCCGGTCGTGTTCCAGGACATCTCGAGCGACTTCTCGTTCCTCACGAAGTCGACGATGACCAGCAAGGAAACGATCCAGTGGGAGGATGGCCAGGAGTATCCGCTGATCAAGGTGGAAATCTCGAGCCATTCGCACCCGTTCTTCACCGGCAAGCAGAAGATCGTCGACACCGCCGGCCGCGTCGACAAGTTCCGCCGCCGCTACGCGAAGTAAGCCGCGCCGCGCGGCCCCGGTCGCGCATGCGCGCCCGCGCGAGCGACCGCGCCGGCGCGCCGTGGCGCGTCCGCCGCTGAACGCCACCGAACGCCGGCTCCGCGCCGGCGTTCGCGTTTGCGCCGTGCGCGCCATTCGACCATTCGCCGACGTACACCGTCGCCGCGCCATGCAATAATTGTGCGTTGACCGCGGTCCCGTCGCGGTCGCCGATCGCATCCACGCGCAGCGCGGCGCCGTCCAGGCCGCCATCGCCTGCCCAGCCGAGGAGTTCCCGCCGTGTCCGACAAGACCGTCCAGTTGACCGATCCCGCCACCGGCAAGACCGCCAGTTTCCCGGTCGTGAGCGGCACCCTCGGCGATCCCGCGTTCGACATCGGCAAGCTCAACCGCGAAACCGGCTTCTTCACCTTCGATCCGGGTTTCATGTCTACCGCGGCGACGCGCAGCGCCGTCACCTTCATCGACGGCGACGCCGGCGTGCTGCTGTACCGCGGCTACCCGATCGACCAGCTCGCCAAGCAGTCGAGCTTCCTCGAAGTCGCCTACCTGCTGATCAACGGCGAACTGCCGGGCGCGAAGGAGTTCGCCTCCTTCGAGCACGAGATCACGCATCACACGATGATGCACGAGGCGCAGAAGAACTTCCTGCACGGCTTCCACTACGACGCCCACCCGATGGCGATGCTGTGCGCGTCGATCGCGTCGCTGTCGGCGTTCTACCACGACACGCTCGACCTCAACGATCCGGAGCAGCGCCGCCTCGCGGCGATCCGCCTGATCGCGAAGATGCCGACGATCGCGGCGGCGGCGTACCGCTATTCGATCGGCTGGCCGATCCGCTACCCGCGCAACAACCTCGACTACGTCACGCGCTTCCTGCACATGATGTTCGAGGTGCCGAGCGAGCCGCTCGACCTCAACCCGGTGGCAGCGAAGGCGCTCGACCTGCTGTTCATCCTGCACGCCGACCACGAGCAGAACGCGTCGACCTCGACCGTGCGCCTGGTCGGGTCGACCGGCGCCAACCCGTACGCCTGCGTCGCCGCCGGCATCGCCGCGCTCTGGGGCCCCGCGCACGGCGGCGCCAACGAGGCGGTGCTGAAGATGCTGGCCGAGATCGGCGACGCGAAGAACGTCGGCAAGGCGGTCGAGAAAGCCAAGGACAAGAATTCCGGCTTCCGCTTGATGGGCTTCGGCCATCGCGTCTACAAGAACTTCGACCCGCGCGCGACGATCATCCGCGAGATGTGCCACAAGGTGCTGAAGGACCTCCACGTCAGCGACCCGCTGCTCGACGTCGCGATGGAGCTGGAAGAGGCGGCGCTGAAGGACTCCTACTTCGTCGAGCGCAAGCTGTACCCGAACGTCGACTTCTACTCCGGCATCATCTACAAGGCGCTGAAGATCCCGACCGAGATGTTCACCGTGATGTTCGCGATCGCGCGCACGGCGGGCTGGGTCGCGCACTGGCTCGAGCAGCACAACGATGCCGAAACCAAGATCGGCCGTCCGCGCCAGATCTACACCGGCGCGGCGAAGCGCGACTACGTCGCGATCGGCAAGCGCTGAGCCGCCGGTGGCACGCCGGCCCCGTGCCGGCGGCCATCGTCGCCGGCTTCAGCCGGCGAGCAGGGCTTCGACCATCGCCGCGGTCGCGCGGCGCATCGGCTTCTCGCCACCGCGGTCGAGCGGCGCCTGGCGCAACAGGTCGTACGGCAACACCGTGACGTCGAAGCGCGCATCACCGGCGTCGAAGCGCAGCGCCGTCGCCTCGCGCGCGGTGTCGCGGTCGAGGCGCACGCGGCGCGTCTCCTCGTCGTAGGCGACGCGCCGTTCCTGCAGCAGCGCGAGCGGCCCGTTCGCGTCGTCGGTGTAGAGGTGCAGGCAGACCGCCGAATGCGCGTCCGCGGTGCCCTCGAGCACCGCGCCGACCAGGCGCGGCTCGAAGCCGGCGAAGAAGCGCATGCCCTCGAGCGCGGCCTCGCGCAGCCGGCGCAGCGTGCGCGGCTGGTCCTCGGCGTGGAACAGGCGCTGGTGCTCGCGCAGCGCCTCCTCGATCTCGGCGTTCCTCGGCATGCTGCCTTCGTCGTACACGCCGAGCCGCGCGGCGGCCTTCTCCTTCGCCTGGCGGTAGTCGCGCAGGCCGCTTTCGCTGATCAGCCGCGCGGCCTCGATTGCGATGCGCCGCCGTGTCTCGTTCGCCCGGTTGGCGTCGCGGCGCATCTCAGAAGACGTCGTAGGCTTCGTGCTGCTCGCTGGATTCGTCGGACTGGGCCGGTTGCGTCGCGAGGCGCGTCGCGTCCTCGGTCTTCATGACCTCGAGGATCGCGCCGGGGTCGTCCGCGGCGGCGAGCAGGCCGCTGGCGGCGTCGATGCGCACCTTGGCGATGCCGGGCGGCATGTCGAACGGCTGCTCCGGCACGTCCTTCAGCGCCACGCGCATGAAGTCGATCCAGATCGGCAGCGCGGCCTTCGCGCCGAACTCGCCACGCCCGAGCGACCCGAAGTCGTCGAAGCCGACCCAGCAGCTGGTCACGAGGCGCGCGTTGAAGCCGGTGAACCACGCGTCGCGGTGGTCGTTGGTGGTGCCGGTCTTGCCCGCGAGGTCGTTGCGCTTGAGCGACATCGCGGCCGAGCCGGTGCCGCGGCGGACCACGTCGCGCATCAGCGAGGCGACGAGATACGCGTTGCGCGGGTCGATCGTCTGCGGGGCGACGTGCGTGCCGCCCGGCGCGTCGGCGGCGTGCGCGCTGCCGATCAGGGCGAGCGTGCCGCCGTCGCCGCCGTCGGCGGTCGCCGCCGGCTGGGCGTCGTCGGTGCAGGTGCTGCAGACCGTTGCCGGCTCGGCCTGGTACACGACCTTGCCGTCGCGATCGCGGATCTGCACGATCAGGTAGGGATCGACGAGGTGGCCGCCGTTGGCGAACACGGCGTAGCCGCGAGCCATCGCGATCGGCGCGACCGCGGCCGTGCCGAGCGCCATCGACAGGTTCTCGGGGATCTGCTCCGGCGCGAAACCGAAGCGCGTGATGTATTCGCGTGCATAGCGCACGCCGATCGCGTCGAGCAGGCGCACCGAGACCAGGTTGACCGACTTGACCAGCGCTTCGCGCAGGCGGATCGGGCCCTGGAAGCTGTCGTCGTCGTTCTTCGGCGTCCACACGCCATCCGGGCGCGACGGGTCGGGGAACTGCACCGGCGCGTCGTTGAGCACGGACGCCGGCGTGAAGCCGCGGTCGAACGCGGCCGAGTACAGGAACGGCTTGAAGCCGGAACCAGGCTGGCGCGCACTCTGCGTGGCACGGTTGAACTTGCTGCGCTGGAAGCTGAAGCCGCCGACCAGGCTGCGCACGGCGCCGTCGTTCGGATCGAGCGCGACCAGGGCGGCCTCGGCCGCCGGCAGCTGCGCCAGCTTCCACTCGCCCTTGTCGTCGCGTGCGACGCGCACCACGTCGCCGCGCCTGAGCACGTCGGCGACGCCCTTCGGCGCGGCACCTCGCCGGTCCTCGTCGATGTGCGGGCGGGCCCAGGCCAGCGCGGCCTGCTCGAGCACCGCGTCGCTGCCGTCGGCGAGGAAGAGCGTCGCGCTCTCGCGGTCGCTCGCGGTCACCAGCGCCGGCGACAGGCCGCCGACGGTGCGATGCTCGGCGAGCACTTCACTCCAGCGCGCGGGGCCGTCGTCGGCGGCGAGCTCGACATGCGCCTCGGCGCCGCGCCAGCCGTGGCGCTGGTCGTAGTTCATCAGGCCGTTGCGCACCGCGCGGTCGGCGGCTTCCTGCAGGGTCGAGTCGAGCGTCGTGGTGATGCGGTAGCCGTCCGTGAGCGCGTCGTTGCCGAGCTTCTCGATCGCCTCCAGGCGGACCAGTTCGGCGAAGTAGGGCGCATCCACCTCGACCGGCGCCTCGTGCGGACGCGCCGCGTCCTCCTCGGACATCGCCGCCTCGTAGTCGGCGCGCGAGATGAAGTGGTTCTCGAGCATGCGCCCGAGCACGTAGGCGCGACGCTCCCGCGCGCGCTGCGGGCGGCTGAGCGGGTTGCCGGTCGAGGGGAACTTGGGGATCGACGCCAGCATCGCGCATTCGGCCAGGCTCAGCTGGTCGAGCGACTTGCCGTAGTAGAACTCCGCCGCGGCGGCCACGCCGTACGAGCGGTGGCCGAAGAAGCTCTTGTTGAGGTACAGCTCGAGGATGTCGTCCTTGGTGAGGGCGTTCTCGATGCGGAAGGCGAGGAAGATCTCCGACAGCTTGCGCGTGTAGCTGACTTCCGGGCTGAGGAAGAACATGCGCGCGACCTGCTGCGTGATCGTGCTGCCGCCGGCGACGTGCTTGCTGCCGGTGCTGACCGTCAGCCACACGGCGCGCAGGATGCCGCCGAGGTCGATGCCACTGTGGTTGTAGAAGTCGGCGTCCTCGGCCGCGAGGAAGGCGTTCTTGAGCCGCGCCGGCACGGCGGAGATGCGCACCGGCGTGCGCTTGGTCTCGCCGAAGGTCGCGACCAGCTTGCCGTCGACCGATTCGATCCGCAGCGGGACCTGCAGGCGCACGTCCTTGAGCATTTCGACCGACGGCAGGCGCGGCGAGATCAGCCAGTAGGCGACGCCGAAGGCGAGCCCGCCGAGGAGGGCGCCGGCCAGCGCCAGGTACAACGCATAGCGCAGCAGGCGGATGAGGATGGTCATGCGGCGGGACTTGTGATGCCAGTCAAAGTATGTGCGATAAGTACCAGAGTATAGAGCGTATGATGTTCGCCGGGACAGGCTCGGGAGGCGGGCCGGACCCGGAAATCACGGTTAAGCCCCTGTCTCGCCTGAAAATTGCCACAGGACTGGACAGCTGTTGTAAAACCGTTAATCATCGTATTTAATGTAACGGCGCATCTTTCGCTCGTAAGGGCGCGTGGGAAGGGGAAAAAGTGTGGGCCTGTTCACACCTAAAGCGCCGCCGCTGATCGGCGTCGACATCAGCTCCACCGCGGTCAAGCTGCTGCAACTCGTGCAGGTTGGTGGGCGTTACCGCGTGGAGCACTACGCGGTCGAGCCCCTGCCGCCGAACGCCGTCGTCGAGAAGAACATCGTCGAGGTCGAGGCGGTCGGCGAGGCGATCCGCCGCGCGTTCAACCGCTCGGGGGCCCGTACCAAGGCCGCTGCCGCCGCCGTCGCCGGCTCCGCCGTGATCACCAAGGTGATCCCGATGCCGGGCGACCTGTCCGACGAGGACATGGAGGCGCAGATCCAGGTCGAGGCGAACCAGTACATCCCCTATCCGATCGAGGAAGTCAGCCTCGACTTCGAGGTGCTCGGCCCGATCAAGGACAACCCGGACATGGTCAACGTCCTCCTCGCGGCCTCGCGCACGGAGAACGTGGACCTGCGCATCGCCGCGCTCGACCTCGGTGGCCTGACCGCCAAGGTCATGGACGTCGAGGCGTTCGCGATGGAGAACGCGTTCCGCCTGATCGCGGACCAGCTGTCGGTGCCGAAGGACGCGGTCGTCGCGGTCGTCGACGTCGGCGCCACGATGACCACCCTGATCGTGCTGAAGAACCAGCGCACGATCTACTCGCGCGAGCAGGTCTTCGGCGGCAAGCAGCTGACCGACGAGGTCATGCGCCGCTACGGCCTCAGCTACGAGGAGGCCGGCCTCGCCAAGCGCCAGGGCGGCCTGCCCGAGTCGTACGAGAGCGAGGTGCTGGAACCGTTCAAGGAGGCGATGGTCCAGCAGATCAGCCGCCTGCTGCAGTTCTTCTTCGCCGGCAGCGAGTACAGCCGCGTCGACCAGGTCGTGCTCGCGGGCGGTTGCGCCTCCATCCCCGGGATCGCCGACATGGTCGAGGAGCACCTCGGCGTGCCGTGCATCGTCGCCAATCCGCTCGCCGACATGTCGCTGTCGGGCCGCGTCCAGGCGCAAACGCTCGCCCAGGATGCACCGGCGCTGATGATTGCCTGCGGGCTCGCGCTCAGGAGCTTCGACTGATGGCCAACATCAACCTCCTGCCCTGGCGAGCGGAACGGCGCAAGCAGCGCGAACGCGAGTTCTACATGCTGCTCGGGATGGCCGCGGCCGGCGCCGTCGCCGCGTTCCTGCTCGCGATGTTCTGGATGAACCACCTGATTTCGTCGCAGGAGGCGGACAACGCCTACATGCAGAAGGAAATCAAGGCCCTCGACAAGAAGATCGAGGAGATCCAGGAGCTCGACAAGCGCCGCTCGCAACTGCTGACGCGCAAGGAAATCATCGAGCAGCTGCAGTCGAACCGCTCGCAGATGGTGCACCTGTTCGACGAGATGGTGAAGACGATCCCCGACGGCACGCGCCTGGCTTCGATGAAGCAGGCGGGTTCCATCCTGACGCTCGAGGGCGTCGCCGAGTCGAATTCGCGCGTCGCGTCCTACATGCGCAACATCGACCACTCGCCATGGATGGGGCGTTCCGACCTGCGCAAGATCGAGAACAAGTCGAACGACAAGAACGTCGACCGGAAGATGCCGTACCAGTTCTCGCTCGAAGTCAAATTGAACAAGCCCGAAGACGCGAACAAGGACGGCGACGGCAAGTCCGAACCGGCCCAGTCCGCCGGCAACGGAACCGCAGCGCCGGCGGCTGGCACGGCTCCCGCGACTCCGGCCGCATCGCCCGCTCCTGCGAACGAAAAGGCGACGCCCGCCGCGGCGGCCAAGACGGAGGAGAAGAAATGAGCTTCTTCGACGATCTGCGCAACCTCGACCGCAACAACATCGGCGGCTGGCCCAAGTCGGTCAAGTTCTTCTTCGCCACGCTGGTCGTGGTCGCGATCCTGCTCGCCGGCTGGTGGTTCGTGATCCGCGACAAGCAGGACGAACTCGAGCGCGCGCAGAACAAGCAGCTCGCGCTGCGCAAGGAATTCGCGGACAAGCAGGCCAAGGTCGTCAACCTGGAGCCGTACAAGAAGCAGCTCGCCGACATGGAGGAGATGCTGCAGACGATGCTGCGCCAGCTGCCGAGCAAGACGCAGATGCCGGAGCTGCTGAACAACATCACGCAGGCCGCGCTCGGCGCCGGCATCGAGACCCAGCTGTTCCAGCCGGGCGCGGAGGTCATGAAGGACTTCTACGCCGAGAAGCCGATCGCCATCAAGATGCTCGGCTCGTACCACCAGTTCGGCACCTTCATCAGCAACGTCGCCTCGCTGCCGCGCGTGGTCATCCTCACCATGCACGACGTCGCGCTGAAGCCGGTGACCGAGAAGGGTGTCAAGACCGGCCAGCTGCTGCTCGAGGGCACGGTGAAGACCTACCGCTACCTCGACGACGAGGAACAGGCCAAGGTCGCCGCCGCGAACAAGCCCAAGACGCCCGCGAAGGGGGGCAAGCCGAAGGCCAAGCCGAAGGCGGGAGGGGAATGACATGAGCTTTGGGAATTCGCTCCCGATACGCGCCCTCGCGGCCATGCTCGTCGTGGCCACGATCGGCGGCTGCTCGCAGCAGGAGTCCCCGCAGCAGTGGGTCGCGCGCGAGAAGGCGAAGAAGGGCGCGCCGCTGCAGCCGCTGCCGGTGGTCAAGACTTTCGAGGTGTTCCTCTACGAGGACCAGGACCTGCGCGATCCGTTCGGCGCCAGCCTCGACGAGCAGGCGGAGGCGTTGGCCAGCGGCCCGCATCCGGACCAGAACCGCCCGCGCGAGGCGCTCGAGGCCTATCCGCTGGACGGCCTGAAGATGTCCGGCACGCTCGGCTCGGGCAAGGGTGCCGAGGGCCTCGTCCGCGACCCGGACGGCGTGGTCCATCGCGTGCACGTCGGCAACTATCTCGGCCAGAACTACGGCCGCATCATTTCCATCGGCGAAGACCGCATCGAGCTGGTCGAGCTGGTGTCGAACGGCGCTGGCGGCTGGATGGAACGGCAGGCGTCGATTGCGCTCGGCGACTCCAAGCAATGACCGATTCATTGGGGACCAATCTCATGACCACGACATCCGCTGCAAATCCGGAGCGCAAGGCCGCCTTCCGCCCGCTGCGGTCGCGCCTGCTCGGCATACTGGCCCTGGTCGGTTTCGCGCTGGGAGCGAATGCGCACGCCGAAAGCGTGCTGCAGGACATCGCGTACACCGCGCTGCCGGGCGGCAAGGTCGAGGTCACGCTGAAGTTCAGCGGACCCGCGATCGCGCCGCAGGTATTCTCGACCGAGAACCCGCCGAGCATCGCGCTCGACTTCGCCGACACCCGCAACGCGTTCAGCAAGCGTCGCCTCGACGTCGGCGCCGGCGCCACGCAGTCGGTCTCCGCGATCGAGGCTGCCGGACGCACGCGCGTCGTGATCGACCTGTTCCGCATGGCCGGCTACGACACGCGCATCAACGGCAGCGACATCGTCGTCGCGATCAACAACGGCGTGATCGGTTCCTCCACCGTCGCAGCGTCCGCGGCGAAGGCCGACCCGACCAAGGCGGTCAGCGGCACGCAGCAGGTCGAGGTGTCGAACATCGATTTCCGCCGCGGCAAGAACGGTGAGGGCCGCGTCGTCGTCAGCTTCTCCGGCCCCGGCGCGAGCGCGAACATGCGCCGCGAGGGCAGCACGATCGTGCTCGACGTGCTCAACGCCAAGCTCCCGCCGAGCCAGGCGCAGCACCTCGACGTGCTCGATTTCGCCACCCCCGTGCAGTCGATCGACACGCGCGCGCGCGGAGGCGGCGTGCACATGGAGATCGTCGCCAGGCAGCCGTTCGAGCAGCTCGCCTACCAGAGCGGCAACGAATACGTGGTCGAGGTCTCGCCGAAGAAGGAAGACAACCGGCTCAAGGGCCGCAATGCGCAGCCGGAATACAACGGCAGCCGCGTCACGTTCAACTTCCAGGACATCCCCACGCGCTCGGTGCTGCAGCTGATCGCCGACGTGTCCGACATCAACATCGTCGTCGCCGACAGCGTGCAGGGCAACGTCACGCTGCGCCTGATCAACGTGCCCTGGGACCAGGCGCTCGACATCGTCCTGCAGGCCAAGGGCCTCGACAAGCGCAAGCAGGGCAACGTGATCTGGGTCGCCCCGCAGAAGGAGATCGCCGATCGCGAAGAGGCGATCGCCGATGCGCGCCTGAAGATGGAAGACAAGGAACAGCTGATCAGCGACTACATCCCGATCAGCTATGGCAAGGCGAAGGACATCGCGCTCCTGCTGACCAAGGAAACGCAGACCAACACCGCCGGCGGGCAGGGCAACCAGCAGCAGCGCGGCTTCCTGTCGAGCCGCGGCAGCGTGTCCTTCGACGACCGCACGAACACGCTGCTGGTGAGCGACATCCCGTCGAAAATTGCGGAGATCCGCCAGCTGATCGCGGTGCTCGATCGCCCGGTGCAGCAGGTGCTGATCGAGTCGCGCATCGTGATCGCGACGGACAGCTTCGCGCGCGAGCTCGGCGTCAAGTTCGGCGTGACCGGCGCGCGTCAGGACAACCACGGCAACGTCGTCGCGACGACCGGCAACTCGGCCGGCGCCGACTACCTCATCGACCAGGCGTTCGCCGGCCGCATCTCGCCGGGGGGCTCGCCGTTCCCGCTGTTCCCGCCGGGCCTCGACGGCGGTCGCGTGACGCAACCGGGCAACAACCTCTCGAACCGCTACAACGTGAACATGCCGGTCACGAACCCGGCCGGCAGCTTCGGCCTCGCCATCCTCGGCGCCGACTACCTGCTCGACCTCGAGCTCTCGGCCGCGCAGTCCGAAGGCCGCGGCGAAGTCATCTCGAGCCCGCGCGTGATCACCGCGAACCAGCAGGAAGCGGACATCAAGCAGGGCCAGGAAGTCGGCTACGTGACCTTCCAGAACTCGGGCGGCGCCGCCGGCACCGGTACCGCGACCGTGCAATTCAAGGAAGCCGTGCTCGAACTCAAGGTCACGCCGACGATCACCGCCGACGACCGCGTCGTTCTGAACCTCAATGTCAAGAAGGACAACGTCGCCGGCTTCGTCGACAATCCGGGCGGCGGCCAGGTGCCGACGCTGGACAAGCGCGAAATCAGCACCGAGGTGCTGGTCGACAACGGACAGACCGTCGTGCTCGGCGGCGTCTACGAGGTCAGCAAGTCCGAAACGTTGAAGAAGGTGCCGATGCTCGGCGACATCCCGGTGCTCGGCAACCTGTTCAAGAACAAGGGGCGGCAGGACAACAAGGCGGAGCTCCTGATCTTCGTCACGCCGCGCATCCTCAGCGACAACATGAAATAACTGCGTCCGCCGTAACGAAAACCGTCCATCGAAAGACGGATCCTATCGGTTGCACCCGAATTCGCAGGACTGGAGAGACGACATGAAATTCTTTGGCAAGACCCTGGGGCTGCTGCTCGCCAGCCTCGCCCTCGCCAGCTGCGGCGGCGGCGGCGGTGACGGCGGCGCCATGACGCCGGCGAGCGGATCGATCACGCTCACTGCCGGCACGACGACGCTGCCGACCAACACCGGGAACTACGTGCCGGGCGACCAGGGTCCCAACCAGACCGAAGTCACCGTCACGATGCGCAACGCGGATGGCACGCTGGCGGTCGGCAAGGACATCCAGCTCAGCATCTCGCCGGCGAACGTCGCCGCGATGTCGTTCCCGATCAGCCAGGACAACCCGGACGGCAACACGCTGTGGGCCGCGTTCACGCTGAAAGGCACGAACGGTTCGGCCACGTTCTGGGTCAACGCCGGCACCATCGCCGGCGACTCGGTGCTGACCGCGTCGGCGATCGACAGCAACACCAACCGCACGATCAGCAAGACGCTGACCTTCCACGTCGTGACCGGCACCGGCAACAACCCGGCCACGGTCGAACTCGTGCCGACCCCGCCGGGCGTCTACCTGCCGAGCTCGGGTGGCAACAACACCTCGCAGATCCGCGCCGTCGTGCGCGACGCGGGCAACCAGTTCGTGCCGAACCCCGGCGCGTTCGACAACATCCAATACGAGATCGTCGGCAACAGCGGCGGCGCGACGCTGACCGTGGCCGGGCACCAGCCGGGCCGCGTCGTCACCACGCAGACCGCCAACGGCCAGGCGACCGCCTCGTTCCAGGCCGCCGACGACACGCCGCAGGGTCCGATCCAGATCCGCGCGACGGTCGACCGTGCCGACAACAACGTCAGCAACGGCCTGCAGGACCCGGTGACCTTCACCATCTCGGTCATCGTGTCCGACGGCAAGCTCGACAGCCTCGTGCTGACCTCGCCGGTGTTCGCGCCCTCGCTGCCGGGCCTGACCATCAACAGTGTGTCCGGCAACGTCGACAGCAGCGGCGTGGGCATGATCCCGGCCGACCCGGACGCGACCCTGAGCCTCACCGTTTCGGCCAAGGCGCAGGACCGCCAGGGCAATGCGGTCATCCCGGGTACGCCGATCCACTTCGGCCTGGTCGACTGGCCGGTCGGCGCACCGGGCACGGCGGAAGACAACCAGTTCCTGATCTCCGGCTACGACGGCAACCCGCAGGAAGGCGGCAGCACCTTCACCGCGCCGACCGGTCGCTTCACGACCGCCGGCGGCGGCGCCGGCCCCGGCGACGCGCTGATCGTGTTCGGCCAGGCCGTGCAGGGCAATGTCGACCTCGAGAGCGCGGTCACGGTGCAGCGCATCAACAGCGCGACCAGCGCGACGGTGCTGCCGGTGTTCAACATGAACGATGTCGCGACCGGCCACGTGGTCGACAGCGGCCCGGTGCTGCCGTACCTGTTCGGCCGCGCGCGTTTCGGCAGCGTGACCGCCGCGGCGACGACGAACGAGGAGGGCGTGGCCCACGGTGCGATCACCTACACCGTCAACACGGTCGGCAATTCGGTCGCGGTGTGGGCGCAGGGTGACGGCGTCGACCGCGTCAGCAACGCGCCGCGCCGCATCACCGACGCCGGCACCATGGTCTATCCGGGCGTCGCGCCGGCGACCATCGTCGCGTTCCCGAGCCCGCTCGCGGGCGACACGACCACCCCGGTCACGGTCTGCGTCACGGACGCGCTCGGCATCCCGCTGCGCGGCGTGCAGATCGGCTTCGCGTTCTCCCTGCCGTCCGGCACGGGTTCGATCGACGGTTCGGCCGGTGGCGGCACCTTCAACAACCTGACCGGCCTCGACGGCTGTGCGACCGCGTCGGTGACGACCAACGGCCTGCCGGTCACCACCGCGGGCGGCGACAGCGGCACGGTCACCTTCAGCGGCGCCGGCGCGACCAGCGACCCGGTCCCGTTCGTGGTGCAGATCGCCGCGCTGCAGGCCTCGCCGAACGCGATCCCGGTCAACTGCCAGGGCGACTACACCACCTCGGTGCAGATCCGCGCGCTCAGCGCGAGCGGGTCGGCGCTCGGCGGTGCGACCATCAGCGCGAGCTGCAGCGGCAGCGGCCTCAGCGTCGATCCCGCCAGTGCGACCACCGGCTCGAACGGCATCGCGACGTTCTCGATCACCGCGAGCAACTTCGCCGATCCGCCGCTGCAGGGCACCTGTACCTTCACGGCCGACAACGGCCCGAGCGTGACGGTGCGCGTGTTCGGCTCGGTGACGAGCCCGGCTCCGATCTGCAACTGAGCGCCGATCGAACGCAGGTGACGAAAAGGGCCGCAGCGATGCGGCCCTTTTCTTTTGGTGTACGATCGACCGGCGACGCGCCTGCGCGGCGCGCGGCGGCTTCCCAGGGGAGGGACGCGTCTTGCAGCCCTACAGCGAGCACTTCCGGGCGGGCGAACTCGTGTTCGCCGAGGGCGATGCGCCGACCTGCGCGTACCTGATCGAATCGGGCCAGGTCGAGATCAGCACGAACCAGTTCGGGGAGCTGCGCGTGCTCGGGGTGCTCGGCCCCGGCATGCTGCTCGGTGAAATGGCGGTGCTCGACGACTCCACGCGCTCGGCCACGGCGCGCGCGCTGGAAGACTGCAGCCTGATCCCGATCGGCAAGGCGCAGTTCGCCGAGCGCCTCGCGGCTGCCGACCCGGTCGTGCGCGCACTGCTGATGAGCCAGCTCACGCGCTACCGCTCCGCACTCGCGACCCTGACCGGCGACAGCAGCGGCGACGCCGCGAACGTCGCCACCGTGCGGCCGGAGGAAGCCTACGCGCTCGGCAAGATCCGCCTCGAGAGCGAGCTGCGCGCGGCACTCGAGCGGCGCGAGCTGGAACTGCGACTGCAGCCGATCGAGGAGATCGAGAGCGGCCGCATCGCCGGATACGAAGCGCTGGTGCGCTGGCAGCATCCCGAACGCGGCGCGGTCTCGCCGGCCGAGTTCATCCGGCTCGCCGAGGAAACCTCGCTGATCGTGCCGATCGGCGACTACGTGCTCGAGCGCGTCTGCGACATGCTGGTCGAGCTGCGCCGGAGCGGCCGCAAGCCGCTGCCGTTCATCGCCGCGAACCTGTCCGGCAAGCAGATCGACGATCCGGGCCTGGTCGAGCGCATCCTTGCCCTGCTGCGTGCACGCGAGCTTCCGCCCGACCGGCTGAAGCTCGAGGTCACCGAGAGCCTGGTCATGGACCATGCGCGCATCGGCGACCTGCTCGCGCGCTGCCACGCGGTCGGCATGCCGGTGGCGCTGGACGACTTCGGCACCGGCTACTCCAACCTCGGCCCGCTGCTGACGCTGAACTTCGACCAGATCAAGCTGGACGCCAGCTTCATCCGCGCGCTCGACCGCCCGCGCGGCGTGGCCATGGTCGGCGTCATCGTCGGCATGGCCCACGCGCTGGACTGCGACCTCATCGCCGAGGGCGTCGAAACGCGCGAGCAGCGCGAGATCCTGCACAAGCTCGGCTGCCGCTACGCGCAGGGCTGGCTGGTCGGCAAGCCGCTCGCGTTCGCGGACGTCGTCGGCGCCGCCTGACATCGGCGCGGCGCCGCCGGCGCATGCCGCGCGCATGCGAACCGAACGGAAACGTAACGGCCGGCGAAACCTCCGGCGCGTTCCGTTGTCCGAGTCGGCTCCGCACCGTGCGATGATCAGGACTTTCCCCGACCCGCCATGGACATGCCCGAACCGACCACGCCCGCCGGCGCGTTCGCCAGCCTGCGCGCCGAACTGGCCTCCTGCATCATCGGGCAGGAAGCGCTGATCGACCGCCTGTTGATCGCCCTGCTCGCCGACGGCCACCTGCTCGTCGAGGGGGCGCCCGGCCTCGCCAAGACCACCGCGATCAAGGAGCTGGCGGCGCGCATCGAAGCCGACTTCCACCGCGTCCAGTTCACGCCCGACCTGCTGCCGGCCGACCTCACGGGTACCGAGATCTACCGCCCGCAAACGGCCAGCTTCGAGTTCCAGCGCGGGCCGATCTTCCACAACCTGCTGCTCGCCGATGAGGTCAACCGCGCGCCGGCGAAGGTGCAGTCGGCCCTGCTCGAGGCGATGGGCGAGCGCCAGGTCACGGTCGGCCGCGACACCTACCCGCTGCCGGCGCTGTTCCTCGTCATGGCGACGCAGAACCCGATCGAGCAGGAAGGTACGTATCCGTTGCCCGAAGCGCAGCTCGACCGCTTCCTGCTGCACGTGAAGGTCGACTACCCGAAGGCAGCCGCGGAAGCGGCGATCCTGCGCCTCGCGCGCGACCGCGCCCGCGAGGCGCTCGCGCCCGCGCCGGCACCCTCGCTGCGGCTCAGCCAGCAGCAGGTGTTCGCCGCGCGACGCGAGGTGCTCGCGATGCACGTCGCCCCGCAGCTGGAGACCTACCTCGTGCAGCTGGTGCTGGCCACGCGCGAACCCGCCGCCTACGGCACCGAGCTCGCGCGCTACGTCGCCTACGGCGCGAGCCCGCGCGGGACGATCGCGCTGGACCGCTGCGCGCGCGCGCATGCGTGGCTCGCCGGGCGCGACTACGTCACACCCGAGGACGTGCACGCGATCGCCGCCGACGTGCTGCGTCATCGCGTCCTGCTCGGCTACGAGGCCGAAGCCGAGGGCATCAGCGCTGATCGCGTGATCGCGATGCTGCTCGAGCGCGTGCCGCTGCCCTGATGCACGCGTCGACGGCGGCCGCACGTCGCGCGTGCCTGCCGACGCGGCCCGCCGCCGACCCCGCCCGGATCGCTTCCGCCGCCCTCCGCACCCCATGTCCTCCGCCCCGACTCCCGCCACCGGCACCCGCGTCGCGCTCGACGAGCTGATCGCGCTGTCGGCGCTCGCCCACGGCGCCAGCCTCGCGCGGCGCCGCCGCAGCGTGGCGCTGAACAGCGGCGCGAGCAGCTCGCGCTGGCGCGGGCGCGGCGTCGACTTCCGCGAATCGCGCATCTACCAGCCCGGCGACGAGATCCGCCACATGGATTGGCGCGTGACCGCGCGCAGCGGCAAGCCGCACACGAAGCTGTTCGAGGAGGAGCGCGAGCAGGGCCTGCTGCTCGCCGTCGACTTCAATCCGTCGATGCGCTTCGGCACCCGGGTGCGCTTCAAGAACGTGCAGGCCGCGCGCGCGGCGGCGTTGCTGGCGTGGATGGCGAGCGCCGCCGGCGACCGCGTCGGCGCGCTCGGCTTCGGCGGCGGCATCGAGGGCGAGGTCAAGCCGGCCGGCGGCCGCCGCGGCGTGCTGCACGTGCTGCGCGCGCTGCGCGACTGGGATGCGGCCGCCGACCCGGCGACGCCGGAGCCGCTGTCGCGCGCACTGTCCCGCATCCGCCGCCTGCTGCGCCCCGGCATGCGGCTGGTGCTGCTGACCGACGGCTTCAGCGCGGACACCGACTCGTCGGTGCCGCTGCCGCAACTGGCCGGCCGGCACGAGATCACGGTCGTGCTGCTGCGTGATGCGCTCGAGCTGGCGCCACCGCCGCCGGGGCGCTACGCACTGCAACTGGGCGATGCGCGCCGCATCCTCGATTTCTCCGACGCACGCGTGCGCGACGGCTGGCGCGAACGATTCGCCGCGTCGCGTGCCGGCCTGCTCGAGCAGGCGCGCCGCCTCGGCCTGCGCGTGGTCGAACTCGATGCGCACGCGGACCTGCGCCGCGCACTCGCGCCGCTGCTCGCGCGCAGCCTGCATTCCCCGGTCGTCGCATGAACCCGGCAGCCGGTCCCGAACTGCGCGACATCCACCTGCCGCCGGCGCCCGGCTGGTGGCCGCCGGCACCGGGCTGGTGGCTGCTCGCCCTGCTGCTGCTGGTCGTCGTCGTGCTGGGGTCGCGTCGCGCGTGGCGCCACCTGCGCCGGCGCCGCTGGCGCTCACGGGTGCAGGCGGAGCTGGCGCGCATCGCCGCCGCGCATGCGCAGGGCGGCGACGCGCTCGCGGCCGCGCGCGCGACCTCGCAACTGCTGCGAAGGGCCACGCTGCGCATCGACCCGGCCGCCGCGGCGCTCGCGGGCGAGGCCTGGCTCGACTTCCTCGACTCGCGCTGGCCACCGGCCGAGGCCGCGCGCGGCCCGTTCCGCCATGGCCCGGGCCGCGTGCTGGTCGATGCACAGTACCGTCGCCCCGGCCCGGACGAGGCGCTGCGTGGCGACGTCGAACGCCTGCTCGCGCTCGCGCGCCGCTGGCTCGCCTGGACGTTCCGCGAGACGGATCCGCATGCTTGAGCTCGCTTGGCCCTGGCTGCTCCCCGCGTTGCCGCTGCCGCTGCTCGCTGCGTGGCTGCTGCCGCGCGCGCGCGGCGCGGCGGGCAGCGCGCTGCGCCTGCCGCATGTCGGCCTCGCCCTGCCACAGGCCGCCGACGTCTCGCCGGTGCCTCCGGTGCGTCGGCTGCTCGCGCTGCTCGCGTGGGCATTGCTGGTGCTCGCGGCCGCGCGGCCGCAATGGCTCGGGCCGCCCGAGGACGTCGCGCGCTCCGGTCGCGACCTGCTGCTCGCGATCGACACCTCGGGCAGCATGAGCATCGAGGACATGCAGCTCGGTGGCGATGCGGTGCCGCGCTTCGCGGCGATCCAGGCGATCGGCAACGACTTCATCCGGCGCCGCAGCGGCGACCGCGTCGGGCTGATCCTGTTCGGCACGCGCGCCTACCTGCTCGTGCCGCTCACCTTCGACCTGCGCACGGTCGGCAGGCAGCTGATGGAATCGACGATCGGCCTCGCCGGGCGCGAGACCGCGATCGGCGACGCGGTCGGACTCGCGGTCAAGCGCCTGCGCGACCGGCCGCAGCAGCAACGCGTCCTCGTGCTGCTGACCGACGGCGTCAACACGTCCGGCGAGCTCGATCCGGCCAAGGCGATCGACCTCGCGGTCGCGAACCACGTGCGCATCTACACCATCGGCATCGGTGCGGACCGCATGCGCGTGGACAGCCTGTTCGGCAGCCGCGTGGTCAACCCGTCGGCCGACCTCGACGAGGCGATGCTGACGCGCATGGCCGACCGCACCGGCGGGCGCTATTTCCGCGCGCGCAACAGCGAGGAGCTCGCCGGCATCTACCGCGCGATCGACCAGCTCGAGCCGGTCGCCAGCGCCGGCCACAGCCTGCGCCCGGTCGAGGAGTGGTACTGGGCGCCGCTGCTCGCCTCGCTGGTGGCGGCCGCCCTCGCGTTCGCGCTGCCGGCATGGCGACGGCGACCGGTGCTGCGACGGAGGCCCCCGTGAGCCCCGGCGACCTGCATTTCGTGCGCCCGGCGGCGTTGCTGCTGCTCGCCGCGCTGCCGCTGTGCTGGCTGGCCTGGCGCCGCGGCCGCGCGGATCCGGGTGCGTGGCGCGACGTCGTCGACGCACACCTGCTGCCGCACCTGCTCGAGGGCGTCGCCGGCCCGCGCAGCCGGGCGGGACTCGTGCTCGCCAGCCTGTCGTGGACCCTCGCCTGCATCGCGCTCGCGGGCCCGGCCTGGGAACGCGAAGCGGTGCCGCTGTACCGCAACGAGCACGCGCGCGTGCTCGCGCTCGAGCTCGCGCCGAGCATGCTCGCGCAGGACGTCAAGCCGAGCCGGCTGGCGCGCGCGCGCTTCAAGATCGACGACATCCTCGCGCGCAGCCGCGACGTGCAGACCGCGCTGATCGGCTACGGCGGCGACGCCTTCGTCGCGGCGCCGCTGACCGACGACGTCGAGACGGTGAAGAACCTCGTCGATGCGCTCGATCCGACCACGATGCCGGTGCCGGGCAATGCGACGTCGCGCGCGATCGGCGAGGCGGTCGCGCTGATCGAGCAGGGCGGCCTGCACCGGGGAGAGATCGTCGTGCTCGCCGACAGCGCCGACGCCGACGCGGTCGCCGCCGCGCGGCGCGCCCATGCGCGCGGCTTCGAGGTCTCCGTGCTCGGCATCGGCACCGACGCCGGCGCGCCGGTCGCGCTAGCGCAGGGCGACTTCCTCAAGGACGACAACGGCAACGTGGTCGTCTCGCGCCTCGACGAAGCCGCACTGCGCGCGCTCGCGTCGGCCGGTGGCGGCCGCTATGCGCGGCTCGCCGCCGACTCCGGCGATCTCGACGCCCTGCTCGCGACCGGTGGCGACGCCGATGCCGGCGAGGCCGGTGGCGAGGCCAGCACCGAGCGCTGGCGCGATCGCGGCCCCTGGCTCGTGCTCGCGCTGCTGCCGCTCGCGCTGGCCGGCTTCCGCCGTGGCTGGCTGATGGCGCTCGCGCTCGTGCTGCTGGCGCCCCCGCGCGTGGCGCAGGCGGCATCGTGGACCGACCTCTGGCTGCGCGCCGACCAGCAGGCTGCCGCCGCGCTCGCGGACGGCGATGCGAAGCGCGCGGCCGGGCTCGCTCCGGGGCCCGACTGGCAGGGCGCGGCCGCGTACCGCGGCGGCGACTATGCCGCGGCCGAATCGGCCTACGCGCGCGCGCGCGGCGCGGACGCGGCCTACAACCGCGGCAATGCGCTGGCGAGGCTCGGTCGCTACGAGGAGGCGATCGCGGCCTACGACGACGCGCTGCGCATCCAGCCCGGCATGGAGGACGCGATCGCGAACCGCGCGGCGGTGCAGGCATACCTCGAACAGCAGAAGAGCGAAGGCCAGCAGCCGGGCGACGACGGCGAGCACGGCGGGCGCGAACGCGAGCCGGGCGGCGGGTCCGGCGGCGATCCGCAGCAGGGCGGCGACCGCGGGCCGTCGCAGGACGGGCCGCAGCCGCAGGACGGCACGCCGCAGGCACAGGACGGCGAGCGCCAGGAAGGGCAGGGCGAATCCTCCCCGAACCCGGAGCCGGGTGATGCCTCCCCCGGCACGCAGGACCGCGAGTCCGGCTCGGACCCGTCGACTGGGCAGCCGGCGGGCGGCGCGCCGGACGCGGCGCAACAGGAGGCGCTGTCGAAGGCCGTCGACGCAGCGCTCGGGAAGCCGTCGCCGGAACAGGGCGATGGCGAGCAGCAGGGACAGGCGGTCAGGCCCGCTGCGCCGCGCGACGATGCAGCGCAGGAGAAGCAGCAGGCACTGGAGCAGTGGCTCGAGCGCGTCCCGGACGATCCAGGCGGCCTGCTGCGGCGCAAGTTCCAACTCGAATACCAGCGTCGCCAGCAGGGCGGCGGAGAAGGCGGATGAAGAAGATCGTCTACGCAGTCCTGGGCGTGCTGCTGGTGGTGCTGCAGGCACGCGCCGACGACCCGGCCGCGCTGCGCGCCTGGCTCGATCGCGACACGATGCGTCTCGGCGAGACCGTCACGCTCAACGTCGAGATGGACGGCGCGCGTGCCGCGCAGCCGGACTTCTCCGCGCTCGCGCAGGACTTCAACGTGCTCGGCACGCAGTCCGGCCAGCACGTCGCGATCAGCAACGGCACCCGCACGGCGAAGACCCTGTGGGCGGTCCAGCTCGAGCCGAAGCGAGAGGGCAGCCTCGTCATCGCGCCGATCGCGGTCGGTGCGGCGCAGACCGCACCGATCCAGCTGACGGTCCTGCCGGCGCCGACGCCGGCGCAGCAGGTCGGCGGCGACATCTTCCTGGAAGCGGCCGCCGAGCCGCTCGATCCCTACGTGCAACAGCAGGTGCGCTACACGGTCAAGCTGTACTACGCGTTCGACCTCACCGACGGCAACCTCGCCGAGCCGCGCGCGGACGGCATCGCCGCGCAGCGCATCGGCCAGGACAAGCAGTACATCGCGACGGTCGGCGCGCGCCGCTACCACGTGCTCGAGCGCCACTACGCGCTGACGCCGGAACGCAGCGGCGCGATCACCATTCCCGCGCTCGCGTTCCGCGGCACCGTGCTCGACGGCAGCGACCCGGCTGCGTTCTTCGGCCGCGGTCGCAGCGTGTCGGCGCGTTCGCCGGCGATCGACCTGCAGGTGCGGCCCAAGCCGGCCGCATGGGACCAGCCGAACTGGCTGCCGGCCGCGTCGCTGCTGCTCAAGGACGAAGGCGAATTGCCGACCGAAGTCCAGGTCGGCGAACCGGTCACGCGTACCGTGCGCCTGCAGGCGCAGGGGCTCGGCTACGAGCAGCTGCCCGAGCTGCGCTTCGATGCGCCGGCCGGCGCCGACGTCTATCCCGACAAGCCGGAGACGCGCACGCGCGACGACGGCGAATGGCTGTACGGCGAACGCGTGCGCAAGTTCGCGTTCGTGCCGAACCGTGCCGGCACGCTGACCCTGCCGGGCCTGCGCGTCACGTGGTGGGACACGGCCAACGACCGCCTCGCGACCTCGGAGCTGCCGGCGCGCACGATCACCGTGTTGCCCGCAGCTCCGGCCACGACGACGCTGGACGCGGGCGGCCTCGCCGTGCCGGCGGCAGGCGCGGCGCCGGCGCGTGGCAGCGGCGGCGACCGCAGCGGCTGGTGGCCGCTCGTCGCCGCGACCGGTTTCCTGCTGTGGGGCGCCACCCTGTTCGCCTGGTGGTGGTCGAGGCGCACGCTGCCCGCGCGCGCGGCGGCGCGCACGCAGGCCGATCGCGATGCCGGCACGGCGCGCGCGGACTTCCTGCGTGCATGCTCGCTCGGCGACCTCGCCGAAGCCGAGCGCGCACTGGTCGCGTGGGCGCGCGGCGAACGCGCGGGCGTGCGCAACCTCGGCGAGCTCGCCGCGGCCGTCGATGCCGACGCGCAGCGTGCGGTGCTCGTCGATCTGGAGCGCGCGCGCTACGCGGGCCGCGCCCGCGAAGGCATCGCGAGGCGCCTGCGGGAGGCGTTCCAGGGCGGCATCGCCTGGCGTGCCGTGGCGCGCGAGGGGCGCAGCGACGGCGTGCTGCCGGCGCTCTATCCAGACCACGACTGAGGCGGGATCGCCGCAGGGCAGCCGGACAGGTCCCCCGGACCTGCCGCATCGCGCGTGGCGGCGGTTGCGCGCCGCGCGTGGCATCCCTACATTTCCCGTTCGGCTCGCGCCGCGCTGCGAGGGGACGCGGTGGAACAGGACATCACGCAATTGCTGCACGCCTGGCATCGCGGCGATCGCGACGCGCTCGCCGCGGCGATGCCCCGCATCTACGATGCGCTGCGCAGGAGCGCGGCGCAGCGCCTGCGCGGCGAACGCGGCCAGACGCTGAGCCCGACCGCACTGGTGCACGAGGCGCTGTTGCGCATGCTCGGCAACGAGACCGATTTCGCCAGCCGCTCGCATTTCCTCGGCATCGCCGCGCTGCACATGCGCTCGATCCTGATCGACCACGCGCGTGCGCGCCAGGCGGCCAAGCGTGGCGGCGGCGCCGTGCACGTGACGCTCGACTCGGCCGCCGAAGGCGCCGCGGCCGACGGCCGCAACGTGTTCGACCTGCTCGCGCTGGACCAGGCCCTGACGCGCCTCGCCGACCATGACGCGCGCGCCGCTCGCGTCATGGAAATGAGCTGCTTCGCCGGCATGGAGCAGGAGGAGATCGCCGCGGTGGTCGGCATCTCGGTACCGACCGTCGCACGCGACATGCGCTTCGCGCGGGCATGGCTGAACCGGGAACTCGCTGCGTGACCGAGGCGGCCCGGGCCGGTTTCGCCGAGGTCCGGCGCGTGTTCGACCTCGTCTGCGACCTCGGGCCGGGCGAACGCCGCCAGCGCTACGAGGCCGAAGGCGTCGATGCGGCCGTGGTCGCCGAGGTCGAGGCGCTGCTCGACTGCGATGCGCACGGCGACGACGCGCTGCACGCGCCGGTGCTCGAGGCCCTCGGCGGCCTCGCCGAGACCGAGCTCGCCGAAGGCGACCGCATCGGCGCGTGGCGCCTGCTGCGCCGCCTCGGCAGCGGCGGCATGGGCGCGGTCTACCTCGCCGAACGCGCCGACGGCCACTTCGAGCAGCGCGCCGCGATCAAGCTGATCCGCGGTTTCGCCGGCGACGATGCGGCGACGCTGTTCGCGCGCGAGCGGCAGATCCTCGCCGGGCTCGAACACCCGCACATCGCGCGCCTGCTCGATGGCGGCGCGACGCCGTCCGGCCAGCCCTACCTCGTCATGGCCTACATCGAGGGCGTGCCGATCGACGCCTATGCCGACGCGTGCCGCCTCGACCTGCGCGCGCGCCTGGCCCTGTTCCGCAGCGTCTGCCTCGCCGTGCAGTTCGCCCACCAGCGCCTCGTCGTGCACTGCGACCTGAAACCGTCCAACGTGCTCGTGACGGAACAGGGCGAGCCGGTGCTGCTCGACTTCGGCATCGCGCGCGCGCTCGACCGGCCGCGCGCGCTCGCCGGTGACGTCGCCGCCCTGCATTTCACGCCCGGCTACGCCAGCCCGGAGCAGATGCGCGGCGAGACGGTCACGACCGCGAGCGATGTCTATGCGCTCGGCCTGATCCTGTTCGAGCTGGTCGCAGGGCGCAAGGCGCGCCTCGATGCCGCCGATCGCACCATCCGCCGCCTCGGCCGCGCCGAGATCGCGCCGAGCACGGTCGCGGGCCAGGTGCCGTGGCGCGCGCGCATCGCCGGCGACCTCGACGCGATCGTGCTGCGCGCGACCGCGGACGAGCCGGTGCGCCGCTACCCGTCGGCGCAGGCGCTCGCCGACGACGTGCAGCGCTACCTCGAGCACCGGCCGGTGCTCGCGCGCGCGCAGACGCCGGCCTATCGGGCGCAGCGGCTGCTGCGCCGGCGCTGGCCGGTCGCCCTGGCGGGCGCCTTCGTGCTGCTGCTCTGCGCCGGCTTCACCTGGCGGCTCGCGCTGGAGAACGCGCGTGCGCGCGCCGCCGAACGCGAGGCGCGCGAGCACGCGGCGACCGCAGAGGGCGTCAGCCGCTTCCTGGTCTCCGTGTTCAACGTCTCCAACCCGCGAGAGAACGCGACCCGCCGCGACCTCAGCGCGCGCGACATCCTCGACGAGGGCGCGGCGCGCATCGATCGCGAGCTGGCCGGCGCGCCGCGCGTGCGCGCGCAACTGCTCGACGTACTGGCGACCGCGTATCGCCACCTCGGCGTGCCGCGCGAGAGCGTGAAGCTGTTCCGCGAGGCCGTGGACCTCTACCTCGACCCCGCCGTCGACGAGCCGCTGAAGGCGGCCGAGGCGCTCAGCCAGCTCGCCGTCGTCTACATCAACAATGCGTTCCCGAAGGCCGAAGGCGAGGCGGCCGCACGCGAGGCGCTGGCGCTGCGCCAGCGCCATGCGCCGGACGACCGCCGCCTGCTCGCCGATTCGTGGAACACGCTCGGCCTCGCGTTCGAGGGCCAGGGTCGCTACGAAGAAGCGGAGACGGCGCTGCGCAAGGGGCTGGACCTGCGTCGCAGCCTGGCGGTCGACGTGCCCGGCGACGGCGTCGCGTCGTCGCTGCACAACCTCGGCCTGGTCGCCTCCAAGCGCGGCCGGTACGAGGACTCCTTGCGCTACTACCGGCGCGCGCTCGCGATCAAGGAGAAGCAGTTCGGCACGCATCACCCGGACTACCAGATCTCGCTGCAGGGCTATGCGCGCGTGCTGTCCGACGCGGGCCCTCCGGAACAGGCCCTGCCGCTGTTCGAGCGCAACCTTGCGTTGTGCCAGGAGTTGTTCGGCGAACGCAGCGCCAAATCCGCCGATGCGCACAACGTGATGGCCTACACGCTGCACGACCTCGGCCGGTTCACGGAAGCGATCGCGCAGTATCGCGAGGCGATGCGCATCCATGCCGAGGTGAGCGGTACCGGAAGTGCCGCCTACGCGGTGCCGCTGAACAACCTCGCCAGCGCGTACGAGGACCTCGGCGACTACGCCGCGGCCATCCCGCTCTACCGGGAATCGCTCGCGACCCGCAGCGCGACCCTCGCCGACGATGAGGCGCCGGTGCTGCGCGCGCGTTACAACCTCGCGCGCGTGCTGACCGTCAGTGGTCACCTGCGCGAGGCCAAGCCCGAGCTCGACCGGGCGCTGGAAGGGCTGCGCGCGCGGTTCGGCGAGGACGACACGGCCACCGCGAAAGCGATGCTGCTGCTCGCCGACTGGCAGCTGCGCTCCGGCGACGTCGCCGCGGCGCGCGCGGCGCTCGCCGCGCTGCGGGCGTCGCGTGCGAAGGAAACCGTGCTGATGCAGGCACGGCGCGAGGCGATCGAGGCAGGCATCGCGGCGGCCTCGGGTGATCGCGCGGAGGCGATCGAACACCGGCGCATCGCGCTGGAGGTGATGCGTTCGAAGTTCGGCGAGACGCACCCGCTGGTCGCCGAGTTCGCGCTCGCGTATGCGGCAGCGCTGTCCGACGCCGGGCGCGACGAGGAGGCGCGTGCGCTGGTCGAGCCGCGCCGGGCGATGATCGAGGCGACGTTCGCCGCCGACGCGCCGGTGCGCCGGGACCTCGCGCGCTGGAACTGACGCCGACGCGGAAGCGCGCGTTTCCGGCGAGACAAGAAAAAACCGGCCCGCTCGCGCGGGCCGGTCGTTCATCGCGTGTCCGTGACGTCGCGTCGCGACGCCGGGACGTCTTCAGAAGCGGTACTCGGCGCTGACCGAAACGAGGTTCGGATTCAGCTTCAGGCCCGCCTTCTCGGCACGGTAGGTGTCGTAGTTCAGGCCGACGCTGAAGTTGTTGCTGAAGTCATAGCCGAAACCGGCGCCGGCGTACCACTGGTTGCTGTTGTCGTCGACGCGCACCGGTGCCTCGATCGGCCCGTACGAGCCTTCGAGGTCGGCGCGGAAGAAGCCGGCGCGGGCGCTGACGTACCAGTTGTCGGTGACGTTGAAGTGGCCGTTGACGCCGAGGTTCCAGCCGCTGATCTCGGCCTTGCGGAAGCCGGGGTGGGACGACTTGGCCTTGACGCTGCCGAGGTCGGTGTAGCCGCCCTCGATGCCGAGCAGGACGTTCGGCGAGACCGCCCAGCGGTAGCCGACGTTCACGCCGTAGCCGGTGTCGTCGTCATCGTAGGCGCCCTTGTCGAGGTTCGACTGGCCGACGTTGCCGTTGACGAAGAAGCCGCTGTTGGCGGCATGGGCCGCGGGCAGGGCGACGAAGCCGGCGGCAGCAATGGCGAGGGCGAGCAGGGTGTTCTTCATGTTGAACTCCAACTTGTCTGGGAAAGATGCCGTCGGGTTCGGCATCGGGGCTTAGATGCTCAGTGCGTTCGCCGGGTTCGGCCGGCGTTGGCGCCCCGTCAAGATGGGATTCAGGTCGAGGGTTTCAATACCGGCCAGTTTATAAACTATTCAGCCGGTCGCCGCGGCCCATGGAACGGGGTCCAGGGCGGCCTCGAGCAGGCTTGCCAGCGACCTCGCGCAGCGGCTCGCGCGACAGGCGATCAGCGTCACGACGCCGGCCGGCACCGCGCTGGCCAGCACCGGCGTGTCCCAGGTCGCGTGCAGTTCGTGCCCCGGCGGCGATGACGCACCGGGTGCCGATTGCCGCCGCCGTCGGCGCGATGCCCCGTGTGCAGCGGCGGGTGCACGTCGGCGACGAGGTGGACCCGCATGGCGAGCGCGCGTGCGCGTTCGCGTCGGGCAGGTGGCGATCGCGGACGCGTGCGGCCTGGGGCTCGATCGCGGCGATCGCGCAGCGGCCGCCGCGGCAGTAGCGGCGCGCCACGTAGCGGCACCGGGCGTCGGCAGTGGACGACATGCAGCTTCGCGCTCGCGCGCCACGCGGCGCGTGTGCGCGGGTCGTCGCGCCGTTCGTCGGCGCGATGGACGACGTCGGCCAGCGAGCGGTCGTTCGGCGAGCTCGGCGACTGCGCGATGGCCGGTCGGGCCCCATGCCCGCGCGAGCCCGTGCGGGGGCGGACAGCATCGCGACGAGCAGGGCCGCGAAGCGCCCTTCAACCCGCGTCGAAGCGGACCGGCAGCTTCAGCCAACGGTGCCCCGATGCATCCGCGGGCGGCAGGCGGCCGCCACGCAGGTTGAACTGGATCGCGGGCCACAGCAGCCGGGGCACCGGCAGGCTGGCGTCGCGCCGCTGGCGCACCTCGACGTACGCGTCGCGCGGCGTGTCGGCACGAAGGTGCGCATTGGCGCGCTTCTCGTCGCCGATGGTGGTCTGCGCGGTCGCGGCGGCGCCGTCCGCGGGGTAGTCGTGGCAGAGGAATACGCGCGTGGCGTCGGGCAGCGCGTAGAGGCGGCGGATCGAATCGTACAGGCGCGCCGCGCTGCCGCCCGGAAAGTCGCAGCGTGCGGTGCCGGCGTCCGGTGCGAACAGCGTGTCGCCGACGAACAGCGCGTCGCCGACGAGGTAGGCGACGCTGTCCGGGGTGTGGCCGGGCGTCGCGATCACGCGCGCCTCGAGGCCGCCGATGCGGAACGTGTCACCGTCGGCGAACAGGCGGTCGAACCCGCCGCCGGCGTCGGCATCCCCCGACGCGTCGAGCAGGTGGGCGAATCCGCGCCGCACTTCGGCGATGCCGGTACCGATCGCGAGCGGCGCGCCGAGCCGGTCGTGCAGCCACGCGCCGGCGCTGAAGTGGTCCGCGTGCGCATGCGTCTCCAGGATCCAGTCCACGCCGAGCGCGCGCTCGCGCACCTGCTCGAGCAGCGCGTGCGCGGGCGCGGCATCGACGCGGCCGGACGCCGGGTCGAAATCGAGCACGGCATCGATGATCGCTGCGCGCGCGCTCTCCGGGTCGACGACGAGATGGGTCCAGGTGCCACTGGCCGCGTGGTGGATGCTGTCGACGAGCGGTGCGGCGGACATCGTGGATTCCTGGCGGGGAGGGGCCGAGCCTAGCGCATCGATCGCTGCGCGCGCAGCCGCGCGTCGAGGCGGCGTGCCCACGGCGATGGTAGGTGCGCGAGCCGCTGCCGCCGCGGTCGCCCGGCGCGCAGCGACGTGCGGCCAGAATTGGCTCCCTCGGAAGCGGCCCTGTGCGACACCTGTGCAGGGCCGTTAAACTAGGCGTTCCGCATCCGCCCATCCGAGGAGTCGATCCATGGCAGTCAAGGTCGCGATCAACGGTTACGGTCGCATCGGCCGCAACGTGCTGCGCGCGTTGTACGAGAGCAAGCGCACGAACGAGATCCAGGTCGTCGCGGTCAACGACCTCGGCAACGCCGAGACGAACGCGCACCTGACGCAGTACGACACCGCGCACGGCCGCTTCCCGGGTGAAGTCGGTGTCGAGGGCGGCGACCTCGTCGTCAACGGCGACCGCATCAAGGTGTGCGCCGAGCGCGATCCGTCGAAGTTGCCGTGGAAGGACCTCGGCGTCGACGTCGTGCTCGAGTGCACGGGCCTGTTCACCAGCAAGGCGAAGGCGGGCGCGCACCTCGCCGCCGGCGCGAAGAAGGTCATCATCTCGGCCCCGGGCGACAAGGACGTGGACGGCACCTTCGTCTACGGCGTCAACCACGACGGCCTCAAGGGCAGCTTCGAGGTGATCTCGAACGCGTCCTGCACCACCAACTGCCTCGCGCCGCTGGCCAAGGTGCTGCACGAGAGGATCGGCATCACGCACGGCCTGATGACGACGATCCACGCCTACACCAACGACCAGGTGCTGACCGACGTCTATCACTCCGACCTGCGCCGCGCGCGCTCGGCCACGATGTCGCAGATCCCGACCAAGACCGGCGCGGCCGCCGCGGTCGGCCTGGTGCTGCCGGAACTCAACGGCAAGCTCGACGGTTTCGCGATGCGCGTACCGACGATCAACGTGTCGGTGGTCGACCTGTCGTTCGTGGCGCGGCGCGCGACGACCAAGGAGGAGATCGACGCGGCGATCCACGAGGCCGCCAACGGCAAGCTCAAGGGCGTGCTCGGCGTGAACACGCGCCCGCTGGTGTCGGTCGACTTCAACCACAACCCGCTGTCGTCGATCTACGACGCAACGCAGACGCGCGTGATGGAAGGCACCCTGGTCAAGGTGCTGTCCTGGTACGACAACGAGTGGGGCTTCTCCAACCGCATGCTCGACATGACGCTCGCATTCGCGAACGCGAAGTAAGTCCCGCGCGGGCGTGCCGCGGCTGGGCATGGCCGCGGCATCGCCTCCCGGCGAGCGCGAGCGCGCGCCGGATCGCCCGCGCGCATCGCGGTGCGCGATGCCTGCTTCAGGCCCGCGGCACGGCGGCCCCCGGCGAAGCCGCGTCGACGCGCGCGCGCGATGCCCGCCACGCCGGCCCCGACAGCGCGTGACAGAGTGTCTCGCGCAGGCCCCCGTCCTCGCCGTGGCGTTCGTGCATGATCCGCTCGCAGGTGAAGCCGAGGCGCTCGGCGAGCCGGCGCGACGCGACGTTGCCGCCGTCGATGTCGGCCTCGATGCGTTCCAGCGCGAGCGCGCCGAAGCCATGGTCGAGCACCAGCGACAGCATCGCGTGCCCGAGGCCGCGTCCCCACAGCGCCGGCGCGAGCGCGTACGAGACCACCCCGCGCGCGCGGTCGCGATGGATGCCGAACAGCGTGCAGGTGCCGACGAGGCGGTCCTCGCCGTCGATCGTCGCGGCCCACGGGTGCACCTCCAGCAGCTCGCGGTCGCGCGCGAGGCGCTCGACGTGCGCGATCGCCTGGCTGCGCACGGTCCAGCGAGCGAAGCTCCAGTGGCGCATGACGCGCGCATCGGCGTACAGCTCGAACAGCGCATCGACGTCGCGCGCGTCCAGGCCGCGCAGGCGCAGGCGCCCGTCCTGCAGCACCGCCGGCGGCGACGCGACGCGGTTCAATGCGCGACCAGCAGCGGCAGGTCGCTGTACTGGAACAGGTGGCGCGTGGTGCCGCCGAGCACGAGCTCGGCGATGCGCGAATGCCCCCACGCCCCCATCACGATCAGATCCGCCGACATCGCGTGCGCGGCGTCGAGCAGGGCGGCGCCCTGGCCGCGACGCGGCGGGAAGGCGACGAACTGCGCCTCGATGCCGCGGCGTTCGAGCCAGGGCGCGAGGTTGAGGCTCGGCACGTGCTGCAGTCCGAGCGCGTCCTCGCCGGGCAACCCCTCGAACACCTGCACGACGTCGGCGCGCGCGAGCAGCGGCAGCGCGCAGCGGATCGCGAGGGCCGACTCGCGGCTGCGGTTCCATGCGACCGCGATGCGCCGCCCGGGCGCGTCGACCGCGGTCGCTTCCGGCACCACGACGACGGGCGCCGAGGCCCCGAACACGGTGCGCGACACGACGCCCCAGCCGGTCGGTGCATCCGGATTGAGCTGCGGCCGCTGCATCACGACGAAATCGCTCCAGCGCGAGGCCTGGCACAGGGTTTCGACCGTGTCGCCCTGGTTCACGCGCCATTCGCCGCGCACGCCGTGCGCCTGCAGCTGCCCGGCCCAGAACGGTTCGCACTGCAGCGCGTCGCGGTAGACGCCTTCCGCCTCGCTGACGTACATCGCGACCGCTTCGGGCGAGGCGAACGCGACCGGCGAGATCGGCACCACGTGCATGCCGACCGCCCAGGCGTCGAGCCGGCGCGCGAGCGCGAGGCCGATCGCTCCGGCCGGGCCGAGCGCGTCGCAGCGGCGCATGTGGATCAGGATTTCGAAGGCCGTGGCTGGCGCGGTCGACATGGGTACACCTCCGCCGATGCGTGCGACCAGCTTACTCCCGCGCCGGCGGATCGGCGACAATGCGCGCCTCGTTTTCGACGGAGGTGTGCGATGCGCAATGCGTGCTGTCTCCTCGTGCTCGCGGCCTGGTGCCTGCCGGCACACGCGGCGAAGGAACTCGAGTGCCGCATGCAGTTTTCGCTGTCGGGGTGGTCGGTGTTCTACAAGACCGCGTCCGGCGAAGGCACGGTCACGTGCGCGAACGGCGACCGACTGCGCGTGCTGATCGAGGCGCGGGGCGGCGGGCTCACGTTCGGCAAGTCCGAGATCCGCGACGGCGTCGGCAAGTTCACCGAGGTCTACGACATCGAGGACGTGCTCGGCGCTTACGCCAGCGCCGGTGCGCACGCGGGCGCGGCGAAGTCGGCCGAGGCCCAGGTGCTGACGAAGGGGCCGGTCTCGCTGGCGCTGTCGGGCAAGGGCTCTGGCTGGGACCTCGGCGTCGCGTTCGGCAAGTTCACCATCCGCCGCCGCTGACGCGGTTGGCAGTGCCGCACGATTGCGGTACGTTCGCGCATGCTGCAATGCGCCATGCGAGAACTCCGATGATCGCGTCGACGACGCCGCGCTACAGCGGCAGCGAAGAGGTCGCCTCGACCCTGATCCATGCGATCGGGATCGTGCTCAGCATCGCCGGCCTCGCCGTGCTGGTCGCGTTCGCCGCGCGCGGCAGCGCGCGCGAGGTCGCCAGCGTCGCCGTCTACGGCACCAGCCTGATCCTGCTCTACACCGCGTCGACGCTCTACCACGGCATTCCGTTGCGGCGCGCCAAGCCGGTGCTGCGCGTGCTCGACCATGCCGCGATCTTCCTGCTGATCGCCGGCACCTACACGCCGTTCACGCTGATCAGCCTGCGCGGCGCCTGGGGCTGGTCGCTGTTCGCGCTGGTATGGACGCTCGCGTTCGCCGGCATCGCGCTCGAAGTCGCCGGCGCGAAGAATCGCCGCGTGATGGCCGCGCTGTACGTCGCCCTCGGCTGGATCGGCCTGGTCGCGATCAAGCCGCTGGCCGCCAGCATCGACGCCGGCGGGCTGTGGCTGCTGTTCGGCGGCGGCGCGGCGTACACGCTCGGCGTGCCGTTCTACCTCAGCCGGCGCATGCCCTACGGCCACGCCTGCTGGCACGGCTTCGTCCTGCTCGGCAGCGTGCTGCAGTTCTTCGCCGTGCTGTTCTACGTGCTGCCGTCGCCATGACCTTCGTCACCCACCGTGGCGCTTGCCACTGCGGCCGCGTGCGCATCGAGGTCGATGCGCCGGCACGGCTGGCGGCGCTCGACTGCAACTGCTCGATCTGCCGCATGACCGGCTTCCTGCACCTGATCGTGCCGGCATCGCGCTTCCGCCTGCTGGCGGGTGCGGACGCACTGGTCGAGTACACGTTCAACACCGGCACCGCGAAGCACCGCTTCTGCCGCCACTGCGGCGTGAAGGCGTTCTACGTGCCGCGCTCGAACCCGGACGGCTACGACGTCAACGTGCGCTGCCTCGACCGCGCGACGATCGAGGCGATCGAGGTCGCGCCCTTCGACGACACGCGCCGCTCCGAGAGCGAGGCGGCCATCGCGCACCTGTCGATCGCCGCGGACTGAACGGAAAGAGACTGAACGCTGGGGCGCGCATTCGACGCGCGCTGCGTCGAACCCGGTCCGTGGATTCGCTCTTCTCCGCCGGCTCCGTGGCGAAAGCGGTCGCTTCAGCCTCCCGACGCCACGAACGACACCGCGAAGATGCCGAGCATCGCGAAGCAGATCGCGAGCTTCGCGATCGCGCCGAACAGGAAGCCGAGCCACGCGCCGGCGCCCACTCCGGTCGCGCGGCGCAGCGTGCCGCCAGCGACGAGTTCGCCGACGAGCGCACCGACGAAGGGCCCGAGCAGCAGGCCGGGCAGGCCGAAGAACAGGCCGAGCAGGGTGCCGAGCGCCGCGCCGACGACTGCGTGGCGGCTCGCGCCGACCTTCTTCGCGCCGAGCACGCCGGCCACGAAGTCGATCGCGAGCGCGAGCACGGTCAGCACGCCGAGCACGAACAACGTCAACGCGCCCGCGTGCGCGAAGCCGTCGGCCCAGGCCGCCAGCAGCAGGCCGCAGAACACCAGCGGTACGCCGGGGAGGGCCGGCAGGACGGTGCCGACGAGGCCGACGAGGACGAGGATCGCCGCGGCGACATACCACAGCACGTGCAGGTCCATCGGGGCCTCCGGATGCGGGCACCCACTCTAGCCGATCACGCCCGCGGGCGGCGCGGAGCCGCGCCTGCTAGGCGCGGTCGAGGCGGAACTCGATCGGCACCAGGCCCCACGCGGGTTCGGCGAGGCCATTGCGCAGCACGGGCCTGAAGCGGGCGCGCTGCACCGCTTCGCGCGCGGCCGCATCGAGTTCCGCGTGGCCGGAACTCGTCGCGACCACGACGCGCTCGACGCGGCCGGTCGCGTCCACGTGCACCTCGAGCAGTACGCGGCCCTGCTGGCGCTGGCGCAGTGCCCGTGGCGGGTAGCGAAGCGTCAGCACGCCGTCGTAGGCGAGCGCGCGGCTGGCCCCCGACGGCGTGGTGGGGCCGTCGGACACCGTCGAAGCGGCGGCCGCGTCCGCTTGCGCCGTGTCCTGCGCGGCTTCGGTGCCTTCGACCATCGCCTGCGCCGGTACGCGGTCGCGTCGCACCACCGGCGCCACTGCGGGCCGCTCGCGGGCGGCGCGCGGTCGCGCCGGTGGTTCCGGATCGGCCGGCAGCGGGAGCGGTGTCGTCGGCACGTCGTCGATCAGGCTGGCGACGATCGACGTGGGCTGCGTGACGCGCGTCGCCTCCCAGGCGAGCGGGAGCGCCACGACCAGCGCCGCCAGCGCGTGGGTGAGGAAGCTGGTTCCGAACGCCGTGACGCGCAGCCAGTCCGGGCGTGGACGATCGATGTGGAGCAAAGTCGCCATGGCCGTGCCTCCGTGGGATTCGTGGAGGCATCAACGCGGCCGCGCGGCCGCCGGGGTTGCACGCAGCCCACCAGCACGCACGCGGCACGGCATCGCCCGCTCGGGAAGGCCGTGGCGCGACGGCGCGTCGCGCGCCGTGGGCTCAGACGCGGCCGACGACCGGCAGCAGCGCGCCGGTGATCGCGCCGGCCCGGTCGGAGACGAGGAACAGGATCACGTCCGCGAGCTGCTGCGCGGTGACCCACTTGGAGTAGTCGGCGTCGGGCATGTCCCTGCGGTTCGGCGGCGTGTCGATGATGCTGGGCAGGATTGCGTTGACGGTGATGTCGTCGGGCTTCAGCTCGTCCGCCAGCGCTTCGGTGAAGCGCATGACGCCGGCCTTCGATGCCGTGTACGCGCCCATGCCGGCGGCGGCGCGGAACGCCGCATTGGCGCCGATGTTGATGATCCGGCCGGCGCGGCTGGCACGCAGGTGCGGCAGCGCCGCCTTGCTGGCGCAGACCGCCGTGCGCAGGTTGGCGTGGTAGAGCAGGTCCCAGCTGTCGAGGCTGCCGTCGGCGAGCGTCTCCCAGCGGAACGCACCGGCGATGTTGACGAGCGCGTCGAGGCCGCCGAGTACCTGTGCGGCTGCGTCGATCGCACGCCGCGCGCCCGGCTCGTCGGCGAGGTCGGCTGCACCGATCGCATGCACGCCGGCGGTGGCCAGCGCCGGCGGCGCGGAATCCGCGCGGTCGATGGCAGCGACCTCGGCGCCGGCGGCGCGCGCCGCCAGCGCGACCGCGGCACCGAGCGAACCAAAACCGCCGGTGACCGCCAGGCGACGACCGTTCACGTTCATCGAAAACCTCCCATGCAGCGCGCTGGTGTGGACCCCGGATGATAGTCGAGGGGACTCGGCCGCGGCGAAGCGACGGCGCCGCCGCGCCGCGTCAAGGCGCGATTCAAGTTGGCGGGACTAGCGTCGACACGGAGCCGCCATCGTGCCCGCGGCAGCCCGAAGGAGGCAGCCCATGAAGTATCGACAGGTATTCTGCGCACCGGACCTCAGGACCGCACGCGCGGCGATCAGCGCGGCACGTGCGGCCGGCGCCGAGGACGACGGCATCTCGCTGATCGCGCGCAGCGACATCGAAATGCACCGCCTCCCGGGTGAGCGCATCGACGTCTCGAACGACATGTTGCCGTCGGCCGTGCGTGGCGCGCTGCTCGGCGGCGGGCTCGGCGTGCTCGGTGCCCTGGTCGCGTGGCTCGTGCCCGCGGTCGGCATGAACCTGGTCGGGCTGCTGGTCGTCGTGCTGGTCGGCGCGGTCGTCGGCGCATGGAGCGCCGCGTTGATCGGCACCACCGTGCCGAACCACGTGCGGCGCAAGTTCGAGCGCGAAATCGACGCCGGCCAGATCCTGGTCGTGGTGGACGACCGGCGCGAGCACGAAAGCGTCGTGCGCGACGCGGTGGCCCGGGCCGGCGCACGCCCGTTGCAGTTCCACGACGCCTCGATCCTGAACTAGGGGCACGCCGCGCGCGGCCGCTACGGCGCCGCGCGTGGCGCGGCGCGGGTCAGCGCGCCACGGACGAGGCGTGCGATCAAGCGCTCCGGCAGCGATTCCGGGCGCTCGAGCCCGAGCCGCGCGAGCGCGGCCGGTGCATCCGCGCTGCTGCCGGGGGCGAGCAGCGCGCCGGCGAGCTGCGCCCAGCGCCGCGGCGAGCCGACGCGCGACTTCAGCCAGGACAGCGCCGGCAGCAGGCGGAGTTCATCCTCATCGAAGTCGCTGCCGAACGGGAATGGCGGCAGCAGACCGGACTGGCGGTACGGGCGCAGCCGTGCGGCGAGGCCTTCGGGCGTATTCGCGCGCCAGGCATCCGGTACGCGGAAACCCTTCGCGAGCTTGCGGTCGCGGATCGCATTCGCGACCAGTTCATCGACGAAGCGCGCGTCGCTGATCGCGAGCATCGCCTCGATGCAGCGTTCATCGGTGCGGCCGCGCAGGTCGGCGATGCCGTACTCGGTCACGTAGATGTCGCGCAGGTGGCGCGGGATCGTCGTGTGGCCGTAGGTCCAGCGGATGTTCGACTCCAGGCGCCGGCCGTTGATGCGCGTCGCGCGCAGCAGCAATACCGAGCGCGCACCGGCGAGCGCGTGCGCCATCGCGACGAAGTTGTATTGTCCGCCGACGCCGCTGACGACGCGGCCGTCCTCGAGGGCGTCGGAGGTCGCGGCGCCGAGCAGGGTCGCCATCATGCAGGTGTTGAAGAAGCGCGCGCCGCGGCGTTGCAGCGCGTCGAGTTCCTCGCGGCCGCCGTAGAGCTGGTTGACGTCGGACACGCGGCACATCGCGAGCCCGGCATGGTCCTCGCCCTCGAGCGACCGCAACCAGTCGTAGAACGCGGCCGAGCCGAGGTAGAACGCGCCCTTCAGGTAGTGGCCGCCGGCGAGCCGTTCGCCCGCGACGGGCCGCCCGGCGGCGAGGGCGCGCTCGACCTCGATGTCGTCGTGCACCCGGCGCACGAGGATGCCGGCGCGGCGCAGGTGCATGAAGCCGTCCATGACCATCTCGCTGGCGCCGTACAGGCCCGCCTCGAACGGCGCCGTGCCGCCCCAGCGTTCGACGAGCGCGTCGGCAGCGTCGCCGATGCGCAGCGCCGCGAGCGCGGCGCGATAGGCATCGTTGCGCTGGTGCCGCAGCAGCAGCGAGTGCACGATCGCGTCGGCGAGCGCGCCGATGCCGATCTGCAGCGTGCCGCCGTCGCGCACGAGCGTGCTCGCGTGCAGGCCGATCGCGTGCTCGGCGAGGTCGACCGCGTTGCGCGGCAGCGCGAACAGCGGCTGGCGCGGCGAGCTGCCGTCGACGAGGGCGTCGAAGAAGCCCGCGTCGACTTCGGCATCGCCACCGAGGTACGGCAGCTCCGGGTGCACCACCCCGATGACCAGCGGCCGCCGCTCCCCGCGCGCGGCGATGGCATCGAGCACGTCGAGCGTCACGTCCGGGTTGCAGGACAGGCTGTAGCGCGCCGCGCCGCCCTCGCCGCGCACGGCGACGAGCTGGACGATCGCGTGCAGCGTGGCATGCTCGGCGAGGTCGCGCGCCACCGCGGTGTAGTTCATGCTCGCGTATTCGCGCTGCGCGCGTGGCGCGTGCATCATCGCGCCGGACTGGAAATAGAACTCCTCCACCGACACGTTCGCGGGCAGGCGGTCCGCCTTCATGTCGGCGACGTAGGCGAGGCGCGGGTAGTCGCGACCGAAGTGGCGATCGAGGAACGGTCCGAGGAAGCGCCGCTCGAGGTCGCTGCCGGGCTCGGGCAGGTCCAGCGACAGGGCCGTGTAGAGCCGCAGGCGTCGCGCCGGCTCCGCCTTGAAGCGCGCGTACAGTGCATTGAGCAGCACGTTCGGCTTGCCGAGCCCGAGCGGCGCCGCGACGGCGACGACGTCGCTGCCGGAGCCGCGCTGCACGATCCGCTCGACCGCCTCGTCGATCGACAACGTCGCTGGCATCACGTTCACGTCACCCCTGCCGCGGCCTCGCACCGGGGCAGGGTAGCGCACCCGGCGTTCGCGGGCGCGCGGCGTGCCGCCGCGCCGGTCAGGCGTGCCCGCGGGCTGCGTTGATCGCGTCGCGCAGCGAGCGCGCGGCCTCGCGCGCGGCGTCGGCGAAATCGTCGCCGCAGCCGGCGTAGAGGATCGCGCGCGAGGAGCTCACCAGCAGGCCGGTGCCGTCGGCGGTGCAGCCGTTGGCGACGACCGCCTCGACGTCGCCGCCCTGCGCGCCGACGCCCGGGACGAGGAACGGCAGGTCGCCGACGATCGCGCGCACCTCGCGCAGCTGCGCCGGCCAGGTCGCGCCGACCACCAGCAGGCAGTTGCCGTGCGCGTTCCACTCGCGCGCGACCTTCGCGGCGACGTGCTGGTAGAGCGGGCGTCCGTCGACGACGAGGTCCTGCAGGTCGCCGGCACCGGGGTTCGAGGTGCGGCAGAGCACGACGACGCCGCGCCCGGCGCGGTCGAGGAACGGCTGCACCGAATCGCGTCCGAGGTACGGATTGACCGTGACCGCGTCGGCGCCATAGCGGTCGAACGCCTCGGCGGCGTAGTTCTGCGCGGTCGAACCGATGTCGCCGCGCTTGGCGTCGAGGATGACCGGCACGCCCGGATGCGCGGCATGGATGTGCGCGACCAGGCGCTGCAGCGCGCCCTCGGCGCCGAGCGCCGCGAAATGCGCGATCTGCGGCTTGAACGCGCAGGCGAGGTCGGCGGTCGCATCGACGATCGCGCGGCAGAAGCCGAACACCGCGTCCGGGTCCGCCGCGAAGCGCGCCGGGAAGCGGGCCGGCTCCGGATCGAGGCCGACGCAGACCAGCGACCCGCTGCGCCGCCACGCCTCCCGCAACGACTGCATGAACGTCACGATCGTCTCCTGTGGTGGGGTTCGCGGACCGTGAAACGCCAACGATGGGAACACGAAGGACACGAAGAAAGGACTGGCTTGCCTTCCTCCGCGTCCCTCGTGGTCCGGGCTTTCCCCCGCGCGAAGGCCCGCTTCGCCGGTCAGGCGAGTTTCTTGTAGCGCAGGCGGTGTGGCTGCGCGGCTTCGTCGCCGAGGCGGCGCTTCTTGTCGTCCTCGTACTCGCGGTAGTTGCCCTGGAAGAACTCGACGTGCGAATCGCCCTCGAAGGCGAGGATATGGGTCGCGATGCGGTCGAGGAACCAGCGGTCGTGCGAGATCACGAACGCGTTGCCGGGGAACTCGAGCAGCGCGTCCTCGAGCGCGCGCAGCGTCTCGATGTCGAGGTCGTTGGACGGCTCGTCGAGCAGCAGCACGTTGCCGCCCTGGAGCAGGGTCTTGGCCAGGTGCAGGCGGCCGCGCTCGCCGCCGGACAGCGTACCGACCAGCTTCTGCTGGTCCTGGCCCTTGAAGTTGAAGCGGCCGATGTACGCGCGCGACTGGATCTCGATGCCGTTGATGTTCAGGATGTCGGCGCCGCCGGACACTTCCTGGAACACGTTGTGGTTGCCCTCGAGCTTCTCGCGGCTCTGGTCGACGTAGGCGATCTTGACCGTCGGCCCGACGATGATCTCGCCCTTGTCCGGCTTTTCCTGGCCGGTGATCATCTTGAACAGGGTCGACTTGCCGGCGCCGTTCGGGCCGATGATGCCGACGATCGACCCCGGCGGCACGATGAAGCTGAGGTCGTCGATCAGCAGGCGGTCGCCGAACGACTTGGACACGTTGCGGAACTCCATCACCGACGTGCCGAGGCGCTCGCCGGGCGGGATGAAGATCTCGTTGGTCTCGTTGCGCTTCTGGTACTCGACCGACTGCAGCTCCTCGATGCGCGCGAGGCGCGCCTTGCCCTTGGAGCGGCCGCCCTTGGCGTTCTGCCGCGCCCATTCCAGCTCGCGCTGGATCGCCTTCTGGCGAGCCTTCTCCTGGTTCTCTTCCTGCTTGAGGCGCTCGTCCTTCTGCTCCAGCCAGGACGAGTAGTTGCCCTTCCACGGAATGCCGCGGCCGCGGTCGAGCTCGAGGATCCATTCGGCGGCGTTGTCGAGGAAGTAGCGGTCGTGGGTGACCGCGACGACGGTGCCGGGGAAGTCGTGCAGGTAGTGCTCGAGCCATTCGACCGACTCGGCATCGAGATGGTTGGTCGGCTCGTCGAGCAGCAGCATGTCCGGCTTGGACAGCAGCAGGCGGCACAGCGCGACGCGGCGCTTCTCGCCGCCGGACAGCGTGGCGATCTTCGCGTCCCACGGCGGCAGGCGCAGCGCGTCGGCGGCGACCTCGAGCTGGCGCTCGAGCGCGTGCGCGTCCGAGACCGCGAGGATGTTCTCGAGGCGCTGCTGCTCGGCGGCGAGCTTGTCGAAGTCCGCGCCTTCCTCGCCGTAGGCGGCGTAGACCTCCTCCAGCCGCTTCTGCGCGTCGAGTACCTCGGACACGCCTTCCTCGACCGCCTCGCGCACGGTCTTCTCCGGGTCGAGCTGCGGTTCCTGCGCGAGATAGCCGACCTTGATGCCGGGCTGCGGGCGCGCCTCGCCCTGGAAGTCCGTGTCGACGCCGGCCATGATCCTCAGCACGGTCGACTTGCCGGCGCCGTTGAGGCCGAGCAGGCCGATCTTCGCGCCGGGAAAGAAGCTCAGCGAGATGTCCTTGATGATCTGGCGCTTGGGCGGGACGACCTTGCTGACGCCGATCATCGTGTAGATGTACTGCATGCCTGACTCCGGGCGAGGGGCGCGCGGCCCGGTACGGGGGCCGCGGGCGAAAAAGGGATAGCCGCGCATTATCGCCGATCGCGGGTGCGCCGGCCTAGCTCCGTCGCGGCGGCGCCCGGGCCGCCGCCGGCGGGGCGCCGCGGGCGGCTGCAGCCGGCTCGTCCGGCTGCGCGGCGCGCCGTCGCGGCGGGCACGGCGCACGTGGCGCTCAGGTAAAATGCGGGATTCCCGCCCCGACAGGTAGCGCCGATGTTCCCGAAGGATGCCCGCATCGAAGGCTTCGACCCCGAGCTCGCGCAAGCGATCGCCGACGAGCGCCGGCGCCAGGAAGACCACGTCGAGCTGATCGCGTCCGAGAACTACGCCAGCCCGCGCGTGCTCGAGGCGCAGGGCTCGGTGCTGACCAACAAGTATGCCGAGGGCTATCCCGGCAAGCGCTACTACGGCGGCTGCGAGTACGTCGACGTCGCCGAGGCGCTGGCGATCGAGCGCGCCAGGCGCCTGTTCGACGCCGACTACGCCAACGTGCAGCCGCACTCGGGCTCGCAGGCGAACCAGGCGGTCTATTTCGCCCTGCTCGAACCCGGCGACACGATCCTCGGCATGAGCCTCGCCCACGGCGGCCACCTCACGCACGGCGCCAAGGTCAACCTGAGCGGAAGGATCTTCAACGCCGTGCAGTACGGCATCGACCCGGCGACCGGCCGCGTCGACTACGACGAGGTCGAGCGCCTCGCGCTCGAGCACCGGCCGAAGATGGTCGTGGCCGGTTTCTCGGCCTATTCGCAGGTGCTCGACTGGGCGCGCTTCCGCGCGATCGCCGACAAGGTCGGCGCGTACCTGTTCGTCGACATGGCGCACATCGCGGGCCTCGTCGCCGCGGGCGTCTATCCGACCCCGCTGCCGCACGCGCACGTCGTCACCTCGACGACTCACAAGACCCTGCGCGGCCCGCGCGGCGGCATCATCCTGGCGAAGAACGCGACCGAGGATCTGGCCAAGAAGCTGCAGGGCATCGTCTTCCCCGGCATCCAGGGCGGCCCGCTGATGCACGTGATCGCGGCCAAGGCCGTCGCATTCAAGGAAGCGCTCGAGCCCGCCTTCGCCGACTACCAGCGCCAGGTCGTGAAGAACGCGCAGGCGATGGCGCAGGCGTTCGTCGCACGCGGCTACAAGGTCGTCTCCGGCGGCACCGAGAACCACCTGATGCTGATCGACCTGATCGGCCGCGAGGTGACCGGCAAGGACGCCGAGGCCGCGCTCGGCAAGGCGCACATCACGGTCAACAAGAACGCGGTGCCGAGCGACCCGCGTTCGCCGTTCGTGACCTCGGGCCTGCGCATCGGCACGCCGGCGGTGACTACGCGCGGCTACCGCGAGGCGGATTGCGTCGAACTCGCCGGCTGGATCTGCGACGTGCTCGACGCGCCCGCCGACACGGCGGTGATCGCGCGCGTGCGCGACCAGGTCACCGCGCAGTGCCGCCGGTACCCGGTGTACGGCTGAGGCCACGACGATGACCGCGCTGCGCATCGGGCTGGTCGGCGATCGCGACGACGGCGTCGCCGCGCACCGTGCGATCCCGCGTGCGCTGGAGCTGGCGGCCGAGGTCGCGGCGCAGGCGGTCGACGTCGAATGGATCGGCACCGACACGATCGATTCCGCCGCGCGCCTGGCGCCGTTCGACGGCCTCTGGTGCGTGCCGGCGAGCCCGTGCCGCGACATGCACGGCGCGCTGCGCGCGATCCGCCACGCGCGTGAATCGGGGCTGCCGTTCCTCGGCACCTGCGGCGGCTTCCAGCACGCGGTGGTCGAGTACGCACGCAACGTGCTCGGCTGGGCCGACGCCGAGCATGCGGAAACCGCGCCCGGCGCCGCGCGTGCGGTGGTGGTGCCGCTGAGCTGCGCGCTGGTCGAGGTGCGCGACGCGGTGCACCTCGTCGCCGGCTCTCGCTGCGCGCACGCCTGGGGCGTCGCGCGCATCGAGGAGGGCTACCACTGCCGCTACGGGCTCGACGCCTCGTTCCGCGCCGCGATCGAAGGCGGCCCGCTGCGCGTCGCCGCGGTCGACGATGCCGGCGACGTGCGCGCGCTCGAACTCGACGGCCATCCGTTCTTCGTCGCGACCCTGTTCCAGCACGAGCGCGCCGCGCTGGACAGGCGTTGCCCGCCGCTCGCGCGCGCGTTCGTCGACGCGCTCGCGCGCGGGCGCCTCGACAGGGCCGCCTGATGCACTGCCCGTTCTGCCGCCACGAAAGCACGCGCGTGATCGACTCGCGCGTCTCGGACGACGGCAGCACGATCCGCCGCCGGCGCGAATGCGAGTCCTGCGGCGAGCGTTTCAGCACGTTCGAAAGCGCGGAAATCAAGCTGCCGAACGTCGTCAAGAGCGACGGCCGGCGCGAGGCGTTCGACGAGGACAAGCTGCGCATCGGCTTCATGCGCGCGCTGCAGAAGCGACCGGTCGGCAGCGAGCGCGTCGACGTCGCGGTGCGCACCGTGGTCGAGGAGCTGCGCCGCAGCGGCGAGCGCGAGGTGCCGTCGATGCGCGTCGGCGAACTCGTCATGCGCGAGCTGAAGAAGCTCGACCACGTCGCCTACGTGCGCTTCGCCTCGGTCTACCGCAGCTTCGAGGACGTGCAGGCGTTCCGCGAGGAGATCGAGCGGCTCGAACGCGACCTTCCCTCGCTCGAGGGCCTGCAACTGCCGCTGCTCGGCGAGGCGCCTCCGCGCAAGGCCAAGGGCTGACGTGCCGGACGCGCGGGACCACGCGATGATGGCGCGGGCGCTGCGCCTGGCCGCGAACGGCCTCGCCACCACGATGCCGAACCCGCGCGTCGGCTGCGTCATCGCGCGCGGCGACGCGATCGTCGGCAGTGGCTGGCACCGGCGCGCCGGCGAGCCGCACGCGGAAGTGCTCGCCCTGCGCGAGGCCGGCGAAGCCGCGCGCGGCGCGACCGCCTACGTCACGCTGGAGCCGTGCGGGCTGCACGGGCGCACGCCGCCGTGCGCCGACGCGCTGGTCGCGGCCGGCGTCGCGCGCGTGGTCGTCGCCTGCGAGGACGCCGCGCAGCGCGGCGGTGCTGCGCTCGAGCGGCTGCGCGCGGCCGGTATCGCGGTCGAGACCGGCCTGATGCGCGAGCCTGCGCGCGAGCTCAATCGCGGCTTCTTCTCCCGCGTCGAGCGTGGCCGGCCGTGGCTGCGCCTGAAGCTCGCGGCGAGCCTCGACGGCCGCACCGCCCTCGCGGGCGGTGCCTCGAAGTGGATCACCGGCGAGGCGGCGCGCGCCGACGTGCAGCGCTGGCGCGCGCGCAGCTCGGCACTGCTGACCGGCAGTGGCACCGTGCTCGCCGACGACCCGCGCCTGACCGTGCGCCTCGACGGCGAACCGGTCGAGCCGCCGCTGCGCGTCGTGCTCGATCGCCACCTGCGCACGCCGGATGGCGCGCACGTGCTCGACGGCAGCGTGCCGACGCTCGTTTTCCATGGCCGTGACGCGCGGCCGCCGCACGCGGGCTTCGAACGCGTCGAATGCGTCGCGCTTGAAACCCGCGACGACCGGCTCGACCTTGCGGACGTGCTGCGCGTGCTGGCCGCGCGCGCCACGAACGAGGTGCAGGTCGAGGCCGGTGCGACGCTCTGCGGCGCGCTGTTCGCCGCCGGGCTCGTCGACGAACTGCTGCTGTACGTCGCACCGGTACTGCTCGGCGATGCAGCCAGGCCGCTGCTCTCGCTGCCGCCGCTGGCCGACATGGCGAGCCGCTGGCGCCTGCGCGTGCACGACGAGCGCCGCGTCGGCGACGATGCGAGGCTGCTGCTGCGGCCGCACTGACACGAAGGAAACCGATGTTCACCGGAATCGTCCAGGCCGTCGGCCGCATCGCATCACGTGAAGCGCGCGGCGGCGATGCGCGCCTCGTCATCGACGCCGGCGCGCTCGCGCTCGACGACGTCGCGCTCGGCGACAGCATCGCGGTCGCCGGCGTCTGCCTGACCGTCATCGCGATCGACGGCGCGTGCTGGAGCGCCGACGTGTCGGCCGAAACGCTCGCACGCACCACGCTCGGTGCGCTGCGGATCGGCGACGGCGTCAACCTCGAGAAGGCGCTGCGCCTCGCCGACCGGCTCGGCGGGCACCTCGTGAGCGGCCACGTCGACGGCGTCGGCGCGGTCGAACGCGTCGTCGACGACGGCGCCTCGCAGCGCTGGACCTTCACCCTGCCGCGCGCGCTCGCGCGCTACGTCGCGGTCAAGGGCTCGGTCTGCGTCGACGGCACCAGCCTGACCGTGAACGAGGTCGGCGAGGCCGGTTTCGGCGTGACCCTGATTCCACACACGCTGGCCCATACGACCTTCGGCCAGCGCCGTGCCGGCGACGCCGTCAACATCGAAGTCGACCTGATCGCCCGCTACGCGGAGCGCCTGCTGCAGGCGCCCGCCCACGCACCGACCCCCTGAATCGAGCTACCGCCATGTCCTTCGCCAGCATTCCCGACGTCATCGCCGACATCCGCGCCGGCCGCATGGTCGTCGTCGTCGACGACGAGGATCGCGAGAACGAGGGCGACCTCATCATGGCGGCCGAGAAGGTGCGTCCGGAGGACATCAACTTCATGGCGCGCGAGGGCCGCGGACTGATCTGCCTGTCGATGACGCGCGCGCGATGCCGCCGGCTCGGCCTGAAGCCGATGGTCGAGACGAACACCTCGCCGCACCACACGAATTTCACCGCCTCGATCGAGGCCGCCGACGGCGTCACCACCGGCATTTCGGCGCACGACCGCGCGCACACGATCCTGACCGCCGTGCGGCCCGACGCCGGCCCGGCCGACATCGTGCAGCCGGGACACGTCTTCCCGCTGGCCGCGCAGCCCGGCGGCGTGCTCGCGCGCGCAGGCCATACCGAGGCCGCGAGCGACCTCGCCGCGCTGGCCGGGCTCGAGCCGGCCGGCGTGCTGGTCGAGATCCTCAGCGAGGACGGCACGATGGCGCGTCGCCCCGAGCTGGAGCGCTTCGCCGCGCGCCATGGCCTCAGGATCGCGACGATCGCCGACCTGATCCGCTACCGGCTCGAGACGGAAAAGAGCATCGAGCGCGTGCACGACGCCGACGTCGACACCGAGTTCGGCCGCTTCCGCCTCGTCGCCTGGCGTGACGTGCTCGCGCGCGACCTGCACTTCGCGCTCGTGCGCGGCGTCGTGGACGATGGCGGCGCGGTGCTCACGCGCGTGCACGTGCGCAACACGCTGTCGGACGTGCTGCACCTCGAGCGCGCCGACCTCGGCCTGACGGTGACGGCGGCCCTGCGCCGCATCGCCGTCGAGGGGCGTGGCGTGGTCGTCGTGCTCGCCGGCGACGAGGGTGCCGACGAGCTGCTCGCGCGCCTGGCCGGGCCTGCCGCTCCGGGCGGCACCACGCCGGCGCAATGGCGCCGGCTCGGCCTCGGCGCGCAGATCCTCGCCGACCTCGGCGTGCGCCGACTGCGCGTGCTCGGCACCCCGCGCAAGCTCGTCGGCCTGGCCGGTTTCGGGCTCGAGGTCGAGGGGTATGTGGAGGAGCGCGGCCTGAGGCCCGAGGGCTGAGGCCGGGAGCGTCCTGGTCGGCACGCCGAGCCGGTTTCGCGCCACTGCGACCCACATGACCCCGTGAGCGCACGAGAACGCGCGCGGTTCGCCACACCGACCCGGGCAACCGCCCCGGCGCCCCGCTAAACTCGCGCCCTCAGACCAGCCCTCGGCCCCAGCCCCACGTGTCCACACTCACCGGTGAAATGCGCCCCGTCGCGCAAGCGCGCTATGCGATCGTCGCCAGCCGCTGGAACCCGCGCATCGTCGACGCCCTGGTCGAGGGCGCGCGCGCGGCGCTGCTCGAGCACGGCGTCGACGAGGACGCGATCGACCTCGTGCGCGTGCCGGGCGCGTGGGAGATCCCGCAGGCGGCCGCGCGGCTCGCCGCGGCCGGCAAGGCCGGCGCGATCCTCGCGCTCGGCTGCGTCGTGCGCGGCGACACGCGCCACTACGAACACGTCGCCGACGGCTGCGCGCAGGCGCTGATGCGCGTCGCGCTGGACCACGGCGTGCCGGTGCTGAACGGCGTGCTCGCGGTCGAGCGGCACGCCGACGCCGAGGCGCGCGCCGGTGGCGCGCACGGCAACAAGGGCGAGGAGGTCGCGCTCGCCGCGCTGGAAATGCTCGATCTCTGGAGGATGCTGTGACCCAACCGAACCACCCCGCGACGAGCGGCGTCGACCCGGCTGCGCGCTCGCGTGCGCGCCGCCGCGCGCTGCAGGCGATCTACGCCTGGCAGATGAGCGGCAACCGCATCGAGGGCGTGATCGAGCAGTTCCGCCACGAGCAGGACATGCAGATCGCCGACCTCGAATACTTCGAGGAACTCGTGCGCGGCGTCGCGCGCCTGCACCAGGAACTCGATGCCGCGATCGCGCCGTGGCTCGACCGCGAGATCGCGCGCGTCGACCCGATCGAGCGCGCCGCGCTGCGCATCGCCGCCTACGAGCTGGTCGAGCGCCGCGACGTGCCGTACCGCGTCGTCATCAACGAGGCGGTCGAAACCACCAAGCGCTTCGGTGCCGACCACGGCCATACCTACGTCAACGGCGTACTCGACAAGCTCGCGCGCGCCTGTCGCGAGGCCGAGTACCAGGCCGGGCGCGGCTGACGCGCGGCCGGGCGGCGGTCGCATGGAGTTCGACCTCGTCGACCTGATCCACGCGCGCTGCGCGGTGCAGCGCGCCGACGTGCGCCTCGGCATCGGCGACGACGCCGCGCTGCTCGCGCCGCCCGCCGGCCACGCGCTGGCGGTCAGTACCGACACGCTCGTCGCCGGCGTGCACTTCGCGCCCGCGACGCGCGCGCGCGACCTCGGCTGGAAGGCCCTCGCGGTCAACCTGTCCGACCTCGCCGCGATGGGCGCGACGCCCGCGTGGGCGCTGCTCAACCTGACCCTCCCGGACGCCTCGCGCGAGTTCGTCGTGGATTTCGCCGACGGCTTCGGCGAACTCGCCGCGCAGCACGGCGTCGCGCTGGTCGGCGGCGACACCACGCGCGGCCCGCTCGCGGTCGCCGTGACCGTGCACGGTTTCGTGCCGGGCGAACGCGCGCTGCGCCGCGACGGCGCGCGCCCGGGCGACCTCGTCTACGTGACCGGCACGCTCGGCGACGCTGCCGCTGGCCTGCGCTGCCTCGACCGCGCCGACGCGCGCGCGGCGGCGCTGTTCAACGCACCCGCGGGCACGCGCGAGGCGCTGCTCGAACGCCTCCACCGGCCGTCGCCGCGGACCGCCGCCGGCGCCGCGCTGCGCGACCTCGCCAGCGCCTGCATCGATGTTTCCGACGGCCTGCTGGCCGACCTCGGCCACGTCGCCGCGCGCAGCGACGTCGGCATCGAGCTCGAGGCCGACGCACTGCCGGCCTCGTCGGCGCTGCTCGCGCTGTTCGACCGCGACGAGCGCCTGCTGTTGCAGGCGACCGGCGGCGACGACTACGAACTCGCGTTCTGCGTGCCGGCGTCGCGTGCCGGCCAGGTGCAGGGCGACCTCGCGCGCATCGGCTGCGGCGCGACGCGCATCGGCCGCGTCGTCGACGGCGAGCGCGTGCGCCTGTTCGACCGCGACGGCAGCGAGCTCGTGTTCGAGCGTGCCGGCTGGAACCACTTCGCATGAAGCTCGGCGCGACGCAGCGGCGCGCGCTGCTGGGCCACCCGGCCGGCTGGATCGCCTGCGGCTTCGGTTCCGGCCTCAGCCCGCGCGCGCCCGGCACGGCGGGATCGCTCGCCGCGCTGCTGCCGTGGCTCGCCCTGCGCGAGCTGGCCTGGGCGCCGTACCTGCTGGCGCTCGCGCTCGCGTTCGCACTGGGCGTGTGGGCATCGAACTTCGCGGTGGCGCGGCTGCGCATCGACGACCCCGGCGTCGTCGTCTGGGACGAGTTCGTCGGCCAGTGGATCGCGTTGCTGCCGCTGGTGCTCGCTCCGCGCGGCTGGCCGTGGGTGCTCGCCGCGTTCGCGCTGTTTCGCCTGTTCGACGTCTGGAAACCGTGGCCGGTGTCATGGGCCGACCGCCACGTCAAGGGCGGCTTCGGCGTCATGCTCGACGACGCGCTCGCCGGCGTCGCCGCCGCCGCGGTGCTGGCACTCGCGCTGCACCTGTCCTGACACGCGGGATCGCCGCGCTCGCTTCACCGATCCGCGCCGCCGCGACCTTGCCGCTGCACGACCGGCCCCTGCGACGGCGGAACGGCCGCCGGCGCGCGATGGCGCTACAACAGCTTGCCGGGATTGAGGATGCCGTCCGGGTCGAACTGCGCCTTGATCGAGCGCATCAGCGCGAGCGCGTTCGCATCGACCGCCCGCGGCAGGAACGCGCGCTTGGCGAGGCCGATGCCGTGCTCGCCGGAGAGGGTGCCGCCGAGGCGGATGACGGCGTCGAAGAGCGCGTCGAGCGCGGCATCGGCACGCGCATGCTCGGCCTCGTCGCGCGGCAGCAGGTTCACGTGCAGGTTGCCGTTGCCGGCATGGCCGAAGCAGACGATCGGCAACGCGTGTCGCGCCGCGATCGCGCGCGTCGCGGCGACCAGCTCCGGCACGCGGCTGACCGGCACCACGACGTCCTCGTTGATCTTGCCCGGCGACAGCGTGCGCAGCGCCGGCGACAGCGCCTTGCGCGCGGCCCACAGCGCGTCGACCTCGGCCGCGGTCGTGGCGACGGCGAGGTCGACCAGGCCATCGCCGCGCGTCGCGCGCGAGATCGCCTCGACGCCGGCCTGCAGCGTGTCGTCGTCGCCGTCGACCTCGACCACCAGCATTGCCCCGGCGAGCGGCACCGCGTCGCCGGCGTGCGCGTGCGCGAGTTCGAGGCACTGGTCGTCGAGGAACTCCAGCGCGGCCGGTGCGACCGGCTGCGCCATGATGCGCGCGACCGCCTTCGCCGCCGCGCCGACGTCGCCGAAGGTCGCGCGCAGCGTGCGCTTCGCGGGCGGCAGCGGCACCAGCTTCAGCGTCGCCTCGGTCACGATCGCGAGCGTGCCCTCGGAACCGACCACCAGGCGCACGAGGTCGTAGCCGGTCGAGCCCTTCGTCGTCGCCGTGCCGCAGCGGAACGCGTCGCCGCTACCGGCGACCGCGCGCAGCGCGAGCACGTTGTCGCGCGTCGCGCCGTACTTGACCGCGCGCGGCCCGCCCGCGTTGCAGGCGATGTTGCCGCCGACGCTGCAGAACGGCGCCGAGGTCGGGTCGGGGGCCCAGAACAGGCGATGCGCGGCGAGTGCCTGCTGCAGCTCGCCGTTGACGACGCCGGGTTCGACCACGGCGACGCGATCGTCGACGTCGATGCGCAGGATGCGGTTCATGCGCTCGAAGCTGGCGACGACGCCGCCGGCGACCGGCACGCTCGCGCCGGTCGTGTTGGTGCCGCGACCGCGCGCGACCAGCGGCAGCCGGTGCGCGCGACAGGTGCGCACGAGCTCGACGACCTGCTCGTGCGAGCCCGGGAACACGACCGCGTCGGGCGTCGCCTGGCGCCGCGAGTTGTCGTAGCCGTAGACGAGGCACTCGGCCGGATCGGTGGTCAGCGCATCCGTGCCGAAGTGGCGGCGGAGCTCGTCGAGGGCGGATTCCGGCAGGGGCATGGCGATGCGACGGCGGCGAGGTTCGTCGCGCAATGTACGCCCGGGCCGCCGATGCTGTCGCCTCTCGCGCTGGCGGGAGAGGGGAGATGCCGGTCGCCTCTCCCTCCTGCGGAGAGGCGACGCGCGCCGCGCGGCGGGTGCGGGGGATCGAAGCGCGGCGCCACCATCCGGAAGCGCAGGCCCGCGACGCCCCGCCCCCGGCCTCAGCCCTTCAGCCTCGCCCCTCAATCCACATACTCGAATACCTTCACCACTTTCTCGACGCCACGCACGTCGCGCGCGATGCCGGTCACCGCCTCGTCCTCCTCGCGCGTGACCTTGCCCATCAGGTAGACGACGCGGTGCGCGGTGGTGACGTTGACGCGTGTCGGGTCGAACCCGTCGAGGCTGGTGAGGTCGAGCAGCGCGGTCTTAACGTGCGCGGTGATCGTGTTGTCGCGCCGGCGCGACCAGAAGCCGATCGGCTCGGTCACCTCGAGCTCGTTGACGATGCGGCGCGTGCCCTCGAAGCCGTCGACGAGGCGCTCGGCGCGCTGCTTCAGGTCCTCCGTGCGCACTTCGCCGGCGAGCAGCATCACGCCGTTGTAGACGACGATGATGACGCGGTTCTTCAGTGCGAGTTCCTTGTCCTTGTTGAGCGAGTCGTAGGCGCCGAGGAAGATCCGCTTGTCCTCGACGTAGCTGCCGAAGTCGCGCCGGTCGTGCGCGGCGCGCGCCCCAGCGGCGGCGCCGCCGACCACGGCGGCGACGCAGCCACCGAGCAGGACGGCGACCAGCAGCAGGCAGGGCAGCAGCAGGAGGCGGGGACGGGACATCGGCATCTCCTCAGGCAGGTTCGAACGCATTGCGGATCCACTCGACCGCCGGCCCGCCTTCGCCGTCGCCGATCGCGACCACGTCGAAGCGGCAGGCGCAGCGCGCGAGCTGCGGGTGGGCGGCGAGGAACGCGCCGGCCGCGCGCGCGAGCGTGGCGCACTTGCGCGGGCCGACCGAATCGATGCCGCCGCCGTAGCGGCCGGCGGCCCCCTCGCGCCGGTAGCGCACCTCGACGAACACGACCACGTCGCGATCGCGCATCACGAGATCGAGTTCGCCGTGGCGGCAGGTGAAGTTGCGCGCGATCAGGGCCAGCCCGGCCTCGCGCAGGTGCGCGCAGGCGAAGGCCTCCCAGCGTGCGCCCGCGGCCCTGTTCGCGCTGCCCGCGACGGTCACGGTTGCAGCGGCGCGCCTTCGAGCGCGCCGTCGACGGGCCGGGCAATGCCGTTCTGGAAACGCGCCCAGCCGACCAGGCGATGGATGCGGCCGTACGAGTCCGCGGTCAGCGATCCGGTCGCGCCGTCGAGGTAGCTGTCCGGGTGCGCGAGCAGCCAGTCGAGGTACGGCAGCAGCGCGTACGCGTCCATGCCGAATGCGAACAGGCGCCCGCCGATGCCGTTGGCGCCGTCGAGGCGGTGTGCGATCGCGTCGCGCGCGGGCCGGCCGGCGACGGATCCGAACAGCCACGGCGCGTCGCAGAACTCGACCCCGTCGAGGTCGCGATCGAGCGCGGCATTGGTGTCGCCGGCATAGACGTGCGAGGTCGCGAATACCGGCGCGACCACGCCGGCGACCTTCAGCTGCGGCAGCAGCAGGCGCGCCTGCTGCGGACGGACGCTGACGAACACGCCGGCGCCGCCGTCCGCGCCGAGCGCAGCGGTCGCCTGCGCGATCGCCGCGGCATGGTTGACGTCCTTCTCGGCCAGGCGCGCCTCGCCGGCGAGGCTGCCGCCGGCGGCCTCCCACTGGGCGCGGAATGCGCGTGCCGCACGCGCGGCCCAGTCGGTGTCGGCGGCGAGGATCGCCGCGCGGGTGATGCCGCGCGCGAGCATGCGTTCGGCAACCTGGGCGCCTTCGGCGTCGGGCAACAGGCCGAACTCGGCGCTGCCCGCCGGCGGCACTTCGCCGGTGTCGGGATGGTTCAGCGCGAGCACCGGCACGTCGAGCGACTGGTGGAACAGTTCGCCGACCGATTCGCGCTGCAGCGGGCCGACGACGTGGTCGGCGCCGTCGGCGACCGCCTCGCGGTACGCGGCGATCGCTTCCGCCGGCGTGCGGCCCGAATCGTAGATGCGCAGCTCCGGCCGGTGTTCGCGCGCGTCGGCGAAGTACGCGGTCAGGAAACCGTCGCGCACCGATTGCGCGACCGAGGCGAACTGCGCGCTCAGCGGCAGCAGCAGCGCGACGCGATGCGAGGGCTGGTAGCCCTCGATCGACGGCACGCCGTCGCCGCGCGCCTGCAGCGTGCCGACCGGGCGGCTCGGTCGCGGCAGCGCGCGCGACAGCGGTTCGCCGCGACGACGCAGCGCCTGTTCCACCCAGGGCCGCAGCGGATCGCCCGGCGTGAGCGTGGCGACGCGCTCGCGCAGGGTCGCGGCGTCGAGGCGGTCGAGCGCATCGAGCAGTTCGCCGCGGTTGTGCTCGCGGTCGCCGCCGGCGAGGTCGCGATCGAGTCGCGCACGCGCGCGCGCCGCGGCGAAGCCGTCGCCGCGCGCGAGGTCGATCCGCGCGCGCAGCTCGAGCGCTCGCACGCGCACCGTCGGGTCGGCGTCGCGGTCCAGTCCGGCGAGCAGGGTCGTCGCCTGGTGCAGGTCGCCGTGCGCGAGCGCGATCTCCGCATCGAGCAGGTCGAGCCGGTGCACCTCGTCGCCGTGCAGGCGGCGCCGGCGGACGTCGCCGAGCGCACGCGCGGCGCCCTCGATGTCGCCGCTTTCGCGCAGTGCCTCGCCCGCGCGCAGGCGTGCATGCGCGGCGGCATCGCCGCGCGTGCTGCGCGCGATGGCGAGGAAGGCGGCCGCGGCGTCCTCCAGCTGGCCCTCGGCGTAGAGCTGCTCGGCCTGCGCGAAGGTCGCATCGTCGCGCACCCCACGCGTGTCGCCGGGCAGCGGCTCCAGCGTCGCGCAGGCACCGAGCACGCCGGCGAGCGTGAGCGTGGCGAGCGTGCGCGTCGCACGGGCGGCGATCTGGCGGAATCGGCGTGGCGACATGGATCCCTCCGTGCGCGCGATGCGCTACGCTCGCGATCATAGCCGATCGTGCCGGATGCCCGGCCGCGCGTTCGCGCGCATTCCGGCGAGGAGCGAGGTGGTGGCGAACGAGCAGGCGGTGCGCGGAAAACTGTGGGTCGTCGCGACGCCGATCGGCCATCTCGACGATCTCTCGCCGCGCGCGCGCGCGGTGTTGCGTGACGTCGCCGTGGTCGCCGCGGAGGACACGCGCCACAGTGCGCCGCTGCTCGCGCACGCGGGCAGCCGCGCGCGCACGCTCGCGCTGCACGAACACAACGAGCGCGAACAGGCCGAGCGCATCGTCGAGCGCCTGCTCGCCGGCGACGACGTCGCCCTCGTTTCCGATGCCGGCACGCCGCTGGTCAGCGATCCCGGCTTCCGCCTCGTGCGCGCCGCGCGCGAGGCCGGTTGCGAGGTATCGCCGGTGCCCGGCCCGTGCGCGGCGATCGCCGCGCTGTCGGTCGCCGGCATCGCCAGCGACCGCTTCGTGTTCGAGGGCTTCCTGCCGGCGAAGGCCGCGGCGCGGCGCGAGCGCCTGCAGCAGCTCGCGAGCGAGCCGCGCACCCTGATCTTCTACGAATCGAGCCATCGCATCGCCGAGTCGCTGGAAGACCTCGCCTCGGCCTTCGGTGGCGCGCGCCCGGCCACCCTCGCGCGCGAACTGACCAAGTTGTTCGAGACCGTGATCGCGGCGACGCTGGCGGAGCTGCACGCGCGCGTGCTCGCCGACGCGAACCAGCAGCGCGGCGAGTTCGTGCTCGTCGTCGCCGGCGCTGCGGGCGCCGCGGCCGACGCCACGCTCGCCGAAGGCCGCCGCGTGTTCGCACTGCTGCGCGAGGAACTGCCGCCGGCGCGCGCGGCCAAGCTCGCCGCGGCGATCACCGGCGCGCCGCGCAAGGCGCTGTACGAATGATGCAGCGCGCGGAGGGCTGCGCGCACGCAGCGCGCTTCCTCCGCAGTCGATACAATCGTCCCCGGAGTCGGCCAGGCAGTCGCGCGGCGCGCAAGCGCCTCGAGGAAAGTCCGGGCTCCACAGGGCAGGGTGCCAGGTAACGCCTGGGCGGCGCGAGCCGACGGAAAGTGCAACAGAGAGCAGACCGCCGATGGCCGGTCGCGCCTTCGGGCCGACCGGATCAGGCAAGGGTGAAACGGTGCGGCAAGAGCGCACCGCGAGTCCGGCAACGGACCGGCACGGCAAACCCCACCCGGAGCAAGACCGAATAGGGGGACCATGGCGCGGCCCGCGTCGTCCCCGGGTTGGTTGCTCGAGTCCTGCGGCGACGCAGGACCTAGAGGAATGACTGCCCACGACAGAACCCGGCTTATCGGCCGACTCCACCTCCCGCGGCATCCGCATCGTGACCGGTGCGGTTGCCGCGGGGCTTCGGCTGGCGGGCCATGCCGCCCTGCGTGCAAAAAGTGGATTTTGTCGGCGAATCGCGCGCAATGGGTGCCGATCCGCCTCCAAGGCCCCGTCCATGGCACGCGGCGGGCGTTCCGGCTGCGAGAGCCGCCCGTCGGGGCTGGCGACACGCCTGTCGGCTTAGGCACGCCTAATCAGCAGTTTGGAAAACCTTCCTGATACTTCGCCTGAAAAACGGCGCGCCGCAGAATGCGCTCCGCGCACAAATCCTTGGCTGAACAGGATTTTTTCGCCGAATTCCCTTGACACGTCCGTCCGCCCCGCCTAATGTGGGATACAGTGGTTTTCAGTGGTTGGACGTGGGGATGTTCCAGGGCGAAACAGCCGTCACGCTGGACGACAAGGGCCGGGTAGCCATCCCCGCGGCCTATCGCGACCTCGTCGCGCGTGCCGGCGGCCGCCTGGTGGTTACCTACAACCCGTTCGAGCACGGCTGCCTGTGGATCTTCCCCGAGCCGGAGTGGGAGCGGGTGCGCGACGAGGTCAATGCCCTGCCGAGCGTGAAGGCGGTGCACCGCAGCCTGCAGATGAAGCTGGTCGGTGCGGCCGCCCACGTCGAACCCGATGCGAACGGGCGCATCCAGCTGCCGGCGAGCCAGCGCGCCGCGAGCGGGCTCGAGAAGCGCGCGGTGCTGCTCGGCATGGGCAACAAGTTCGAGTTGTGGGGTGAACAGGCCCACCTCGCCAAGATCCGCGAAACGATCGACGAGGGGCAGGTCACGGAGGACATGCTCGAGCTGAAGCTGTGAGCGGGACGGATCCGAGCGGCGTGGGCCCGGGCGCGAAAACGTACGGGCACGTGCCGGTGATGCTGGCGGAGGTCCTGGACGGCCTTCGCGTGCGCGCGGAAGGAACCTGGCTGGACGGCACGTTCGGGCGCGGTGGACACGCGCGCGAAATCCTCGCGCGACTTGGACCGGACGCGCGCCTGCTGCTGATCGACCGCGATCCGCAGGCGATCGCGGCGGCGCAGGCGGAATTCGCGGACGATGCCCGCGTGGCGATACGACATGGGAGCTTCGCCGGAATGGCGCAGTGGCCGGATGCAGCGGCGGGACTGGACGGGGTGCTGCTCGACCTCGGGGTGTCCTCGCCGCAGCTCGACGACCCGCGCCGCGGCTTCAGCTTCCAGCACGACGGTCCGCTCGACATGCGGATGGACCCGACGCAGGGAACGAGCGCGGCCGAATGGCTGGCCGGCGCCGAGGAAAAGGAGATCGCGGACGTGCTGTGGCAGTACGGTGAGGAGCGCATGAGCCGGCGCATCGCGCGAGCGATCGTCGAGCGGCGTCGCGAGCGCCCGCTCGCGACCACGCGCGAGCTCGCCGAGCTCGTGGCGCGCGCGATCGGCCAGCGCGAAAAGCACAAGCACCCGGCCACGCGCACGTTCCAGGCCCTGCGCATCCACGTCAACGACGAACTCGGCGCGCTGCGCGACGGCCTCGAGGCGGCGACCGCGTGCCTCAAGCCGGGTGGCCGGCTCGCCGTGATCAGCTTCCACTCGCTCGAGGACCGCGCGGTCAAGCAGTTCATCCGCGGCGAGGCGCCGCCGGTCGTGCGCCGCGGCTTGCCGCAGCCGGAAGCCACGCCGTCGCCGCTGCTCGCGGTCGGCAAGGCGCGCTTCGCGTCCGACGCCGAGGTGGCCGCGAACCCGCGCGCCCGCAGCGCGGTGCTGCGCGTGGCGGAGAAGCGCGCATGAAGGCCGGCATCGCCGGCCTCGCGCTGCTGCTGGTCGCGACGATCGTGAGCGCGATCGCGGTCGTGCATGCGCGCCAGCAGAGCCGGCTGCTGTTCGTCGAGCTGAGCCGGCTCGGTAACGAGCGCGACGACCTCAACTTCGAGTTCGGCCGCCTGCAGCTGGAACAGGCGACCTGGGCCGAGAACAACCGCATCGAGCAGATCGCGCGCGGTCGACTCGGCATGGTGTCGCCGCAGGCGGCGCAGACGCTGGTGATCCGGCGATGAACGCGCGCGCCCGTCCCGCCCACGCGCGCACCCGGCTGTACGTGGTGCTGTGCGTGCTCGGCCTCGCCTCGAGCGCGCTGGTCGTGCGCGCGGTCGACCTGCAGGTCGTGCGCAAGGACTTCTACCAGGAACAGGGCGACGCGCGTTACCTGCGCGACATCGAGATCCCGGTCTCGCGCGGCACGATCTTCGACCGCAACGGCGAGCCGCTCGCGGTGTCGACGCCGGTCGAGTCGATCTGGGCCAACCCGCTGGAACTGCTCGCGCACGCCGACCGCATCGGCGAGCTGGCGAAGGCGACCGGCCTCGACGAGGAGGCGCTGAAGGATCGCCTGGTCGAGCGCTCGGACAAGGAGTTCCTCTACATCAAGCGCCACCTCAACCCGGACGATGCGCAGGCGGTGCTCGCGCTCGGCATCCCGGGCGTGTCGAGCCAGCGCGAGTTCCGCCGCTACTACCCGAGCGGCGAGGTCATCGGCCACGTGCTCGGCTTCACCAACATCGACGACGCCGGCCAGGAAGGGCTCGAGCTCGCGTTCGACCAGTGGCTCGCGGGCGAGAAGGGCGTCAAGCGCGTGATCCGCGACCGCCTCGGCCACGAGGTCGAGAACGTCGAGCTGGTGCGCGAGGCGCGTCCGGGCAAGGACCTCACGATCTCGATCGACCGGCGCATCCAGTATCTCGCCTATCGCGAGCTCAAGGCCGCGCTCGCCGAGCACCGCGCGAGCTCGGGCTCGATGGTCATCCTCGACGTGCCGACCGGCGAGATCCTCGCGATGGTCAACCAGCCGTCGTTCAACCCGAATGCGCGCGGCAACGTCGAGCCGGCCTACCGGCGCAACCGCGCCGCGACCGACGTGGTCGAGCCGGGCTCGACGATGAAGGCGTTCACCGTCTCGAGCGCGCTCGAGAGCGGCAAGTGGAAGCCGCACACGCCGATCGACACCTCGCCGGGCACCTACACGCTGTACGGCCACACGATCAGCGACGTGCACAACAAGGGCCTGATCGACGTCACCGGCGTCATCACGTATTCGAGCAACGTCGGTGCGGCGAAGATCGCCGCGACGCTCGGCCGCGACCAGATGTACGACGTGTTCCGCCGCTTCGGCTTCGGCGAGGTGACCGGCTGCGGCTTCCCCGGCGAGTCGCCGGGCAACCTGCCGATCGCGAAGAACTGGGGCCCGGTCGAGCAGGCGACGATCGCCTACGGCTATGGCCTCAGCGTGACGCCGCTGCAGCTCGCGCAGGCGTACGCGGCGCTCGCCAACGACGGCCGCCTGCGCGCACCGACGTTCGTGAAGGGGGCGCAGGCGCCGGACCACGCGGTCATCGACCCGCAGATCGCCGCGACCGTGCGCGGCATGCTCGAGACGGTGACGCGTCCGCCCGGCGGCGGCGTGAAGGCGGCGATCACGAATTACCGCGTCGCCGGCAAGACCGGCACCTCGCGCACCGCGGTCGGCGGCGGTTACCAGAAGCGCTACATCTCGCTGTTCGCCGGCATGGTGCCGGCGAGCGCGCCGCGCCTGGTCGGGGTGGTCGTGATCCACGACCCGCAGGGCGTCTACTACGGCGCGCTGGTCTCGGCGCCGGTCTTCAGCAAGGTCATGGATGGCGCCCTGCGCCTGCTCGACGTACCGCCAGACGACGTCCAGAACTGGTACACGGCCACGCCCCAATCCACGCCCACCGTACGCAGCAACCGGCAGGCGCCCGACGGCGCGCAACCCGAGCCGGACTACACGGAGGGCGTGCCCGAATGAACCCGATCCGCGCGATGGGCCTGCGCGAGCTGCTCGACGGCGGCGGCAGCCCGGCCGGCGCCGACATCGTCGTGCGCGGCCTCTCGCTCGATTCGCGCCACGTGCGCGAGGGCGACGCGTTCGTCGCGCTGCCCGGCGCGCGTGCACACGGTTTCTCGTTTGCCCCGGCGGCGTCGGCGCGTGGCGCAGCGGTGATCCTGGCCGACCCGGCAGGCATCGATGCGCCCGCGTCCGACGTACGCTCCGGCGACGCCGCCACGCCGGTGGTCTGGATCGACGGACTGCGCGCGCGGCTCGGCGCGATCGCCGCGCGCTTCTTCGGTGAGCCGTCGCGCGCGCTGCGCGTGGTCGGCGTGACCGGCACCAACGGCAAGACCTCGACCGTGCAGCTGCTGGCGCAGGCGCTGCACCGCGCCGGCCACGGCGTCGCGACCATCGGCACGCTCGGCGCCGGCCTCTACGGCGCGGTGCAGGAAGGCGAGCGCACCACCCCGGACGTGATCACCGTGCACCGCCTGCTGGCCGAGTTCCGCGACGCCGGCGCGAGCCACGTCGCGATGGAAGTGTCCTCGCACGCGCTCGACCAGGGCCGCGTCGACGCGGTCGGCTTCGAGCTCGCGGTGTTCACCAACCTCACCCGCGACCATCTCGACTACCACGGCACGATGGCCGAGTACGGCGCCGCCAAGCAGCGCCTGTTCACCTGGCCCGGGCTCGGCGCGGCGATCATCAATGTCGACGACGCGTTCGGTCGCGCGCTGCTGGCGACCCTGCGGCAGGCGGGCAGCGCCGGCGGCGCGCCACGCCACCTGCTGCGCTACGGCCTCGAGCACGAGGCCGACGTGGTCGCGAGCGCCGTGCGCGCGGACGCGGCCGGGCTCGCGTTCCAGCTCGCGACGCCGTGGGGCGAAGGCGAGGTCGCGAGCCGCCTGCTCGGTCGCTTCAACGTCTCCAACCTGCTCGCGGTCGCGGCCTGCCTCGGCCGGCTCGGCTTCGCGTTCGATGCGATCCGCGACGCGCTCGGCGCGCTCGAACCGGTCGCCGGGCGCATGAACCGCATCGGCGGCGACGGCACGCGGCCGCTGGTCGTGGTCGATTACGCGCACACGCCGGACGCGCTCGAACAGGCGCTGACGAGCCTGCGCGCGCACTGCGCCGGCCGGCTCGTCTGCGTGTTCGGCTGCGGCGGCGAACGCGATGCCGGCAAGCGGCCGCAGATGGCGGCGATCGCCGAGGCGCTCGCCGACCGCATCATCGTCACCGACGACAACCCGCGTGGCGAGGACGGCGACCGCATCGTCGCCGACGTCGTCGCCGGCCTGCGCCATCCGCAGCGCGCGACCATCGAGCGCGATCGCGCCGCGGCGATCGCGCTGGCGATCGCCGAGGCGGGCGCGGCCGACGTCGTGCTCGTCGCCGGCAAGGGCCACGAGCCGTACCAGGAGGTCGCCGGTACGCGGCGGCCGTTCGACGACATCGCCGTCGCCCGCGGCGTGCTCGGGGTGCCGGCATGAACCTGCGCCTGGCCGCCATCGCGCAGCTCGTCGGCGGGCGCCTGCACGGCGCCGACGCGACGGTCGGCGGCGTTTCCACCGACACGCGCACGCTCGCCGCCGGCGCCCTGTTCGTCGCGCTGCGCGGCGAGCGCCACGACGCGCACGCGTTCGCCGACGAAGCCGCCGCGCGCGGTGCCGGCGCGCTGCTGGTCGAGCGCCAACTGCCGTCGTCGCTGCCGCAGGTCGTCGTCGCCGACACCCTCGTCGCGCTCGGCGAACTCGCGCGCGCGGCGCGCGAGCGCAGCCGCGCGCGCGTCGTCGGCATCACCGGCTCGAACGGCAAGACCACGGTCAAGACCCTGGTCGCGTCGATCCTGTCGCGCCACGGCCGCACCCACGTCAACGCCGGTAACTACAACAACGAGGTCGGCCTGCCGCTGACCGTGCTCGCGATGCCGGAAGACACCGAATACGCCGTGCTCGAGATGGGTGCCGGCAAGCCGGGTGACATCGCCTACCTCGCGCGCATCGCGCGCCCCGACGTCGCCCTGGTCAACAACGTCGCCCCGGCGCACCTGGAACGCATGGGTTCGCTGCAGGGCGTGGCCGAGACCAAGGGCGCGATCTACCGCGCGCTGCCCGCCGACGGCACGGCGGTGATCAACGCCGACGACGCCTTCGCCGATTACTTCGCGGTGCTCGCCGGCACGCGCCGCGTGCTGCGCTTCGGCGCGCTGCGCCGTGCCGACGTCAGCGCGAGCTTCGAGGGCGAAACCGGCGACCGGTTCCGCCTGCTCGCGCCGGGCGGCGCGACGCCGGTCGAACTGCCGCTGCGCGGTCGCCACAACGTCTCGAACGCGCTCGCCGCGGCGACCATCGCGATCGCGCTCGGCGTGCCGCTGGCGACGATCCGCGCCGGCCTGGAAGCCGCGCCCGCGGTCGACGGCCGGCTCGCGCGCCACGTGCTGCCCTCGGGCGCCGTGCTCGTCGACGACAGCTACAACGCGAACCCGGGTTCGTTCGCGGCGGCGATCGCCTGGCTCGCCGCCGAACCCGGCGAGCACGTGCTGGTGATGGGCGACATGGGCGAACTCGGCACCGACGCGGAACGCCTGCATGCGGAAGTCGGCGCACTCGCGCGGCGCAGCGGCATCCGCCGCCTGCGCGCGGTCGGGCGCCTCAGCCGCGCCGCGGTCGAGGCGTTCGGCGCGGGCGCCGAACATTACCCGGACCAGGCGCAGCTGGTCGAGGCGCTGCGCGCCGAAGCCGGCGCCGGTGTCGTGATGCTGGTGAAGGGATCGCGCTCGTCCGCGATGGACCGCGTGGTCAAGGCGTTGCGCGGCGATGCCGGCGGCGACGAGGGGGGACGCCATGCTGCTTGAACTCGCCGAACTGCTGAAGGGCTGGATCAGCGGCTTCCACCTGTTCCAGTACCTGACCTTCCGCGCCATCATGGGCACGCTGACCGCGCTCGCGGTGTCGCTGCTCGCCGGGCCGGCGATCATCCGCAAGCTCGCCGAGGTCAAGGCCGGGCAGGTCATCCGCAGCGACGGCCCGCAGTCGCACCTCAGCAAGGCCGGCACGCCGACGATGGGCGGCGCGCTGATCATCGCCTCGGTCGCGGTCGCGACCCTGCTCTGGGCGGACCTGCGCAACCGCTACGTCTGGCTCGTGCTCGGCGTCACGCTCGCGTTCGGCGCGATCGGCTTCTACGACGACTACAAGAAGCTCGTGCTGAAGGACAGTCGCGGCCTCGCCGCGCGCTGGAAGTACTTCTGGCAGTCGGTGTTCGCGCTCGGCGTCGCGTTCTACCTCTACTTCAGCGCCGACACGCCGGCCGCGACGACGTTCTACCTGCCGCTGATCAAGCAGGCGCAGTTCCCGCTCGGCCATGCCGCCTCGACCGCATGGGTCGCGTTCGGCGCGACCGTGTTCATCGCCCTCGCGTACTTCATGATCGCGGGCTTCTCCAACGCGGTGAACCTCACCGACGGCCTCGACGGCCTCGCGATCATGCCGAGCGTGCTGGTGTCGACCGCGCTGGGCGTGTTCGCCTACCTCGCCGGCAACAAGGTGTTCTCCGAATACCTCGGCATCCCGGCGATTCCCGGCGCCGGCGAACTCGCGATCTTCTGCAGCGCGCTCGGCGGGGCAGGGCTCGGCTTCCTCTGGTTCAACACCTACCCCGCGCAGGTGTTCATGGGCGACATCGGCGCGCTCGCGATCGGCGCCGCGCTCGGCTGCGTCGCCGTGATCGTGCGCCAGGAAGTCGTGCTGCTGATCATGGGCGGCGTGTTCGTGATGGAGACGGCGTCGGTGATGCTGCAGGTCGCCAGCTTCAAGCTGACTGGCAAGCGCATCTTCCGCATGGCGCCGATCCACCACCACTTCGAACTGAAGGGCTGGCCCGAGCCACGCGTGATCGTGCGCTTCTGGATCATCAGCGTGGTGCTGGTGCTGATCGGGTTGGCGACGTTGAAGGTGCGCTGATGGCCGCGCTCCGGATTCCCCTCACCCCGCCCCTTGCTCCGCAAGGGGCCCTCCCCCCTCCCGCGCTGCGGGCGAGGGGCGGCCGCCGGCTGCCTGCGCCGGCACGGTTGCCGGGAGGGAAACGCTGATGCTGCTGTTCGACTTCGGCAATGACGACCGCCAGGCGACGCGCTTCGCCGAGGCGAAGGGCCGTTTCGACACCGGCCTGATCGTCGCCGCGCTGCTGCTGACCAGCCTCGGCGTGGTCATGGTCGCATCGAGCTCGATCGCGATCGCCGATGGCCAGCACGTCGGCTCGTTCTACTACCTGCAGCGCCACCTCGTGTTCCTCGCCCTCGGCCTCGCCGCGGCGGTGGTCGTCTCGCGCATCGAACTCGCCTGGATCGAGCGCCACGCACTGCTGCTCCTGCTCGGCGGCGCAGTCCTGCTGCTGCTCGTGTTCGTGCCGCTGGTCGGGGTGCGCATCAACGGCGCGCGGCGCTGGATCCGCCTCGGCGTGATCGGCTTCCAGTCGGTCGAGGCGGCCAAGATCCTGCTCGTCGTCTACATGGCGAGCTACCTCGTGCGCCATCGCGAGGCGGTGCAGGCGCGCCTGCTCGGCGTGCTGAAGCCGCTCGGCATCGCGGGCCTGTTCGCCGGCCTGCTGCTGGCGCAGCCGGACTTCGGTTCGGCCACGCTGCTGACGGCGGTCGCGCTCGGCATGGTCTGGCTCGGCGGCGCGCGCGTGCGCCACCTCGCCGTGCTCGCCGCCGCCGTGGTGCCGCTGCTGGTGTGGATCGCCTTCAGCCAGGACTACCGAGTCCGCCGCCTGACCTCGTTCCTCGATCCCTGGGCCGACCCGTTCAACGACGGCTTCCAGCTGACCCAGGCGCTGATCGCCGTCGGCCGCGGCGAGTGGTTCGGCGTCGGGCTCGGCGCCTCGGTGCAGAAGCTGTTCTACCTGCCGATGGCACACACCGATTTCATCCTCGCCGTGCTCGCGGAGGAACTCGGCCTCGCCGGCATCGTGCTCGTGCTCGTGCTGTTCTCGTGGCTGGTCGGCCGCGGCATGGTCGTCGGCCTGCGTGCGATCGAGCAGAACCGCCACTTCGCCGGCTACTGCGCGTTCGGCGTGTCGCTGATGATCGGCCTGCAGGCGCTGGTCTCGATCGGCGTCAACCTCGGCGTGCTGCCGACCAAGGGCCTGACCCTGCCGCTGATCAGCTCCGGCGGATCGAGCGTGATGATGAGCTGCGCGGCGATCGGCCTGCTGCTGCGGGTCAGCTACGAGGTGACGCGCGCCGAGAACGCGATGCTGCAGGTCGTCAGCGAACGGCGTGCGCGGGAGGTCGGCGCATGAGCAGGGTCGCGAACCCGGAAGGACCGGTCCTGATCATGGCCGGTGGCACCGGCGGCCACATCTTCCCCGGCCTCGCGCTCGCCGATGAACTGGCCACGCGCAAGGTGCCGGTGGTCTGGCTCGGCGCGGCCGGCGGACTGGAGACGCGGCTGGTTCCGGCGCAGCGCATCCGCCTCGAGACGCTCGCGATCGAGGGCGTGCGTGGCCGTGGCCTGCTGGCCAAGGCGACGATGCCGTTGCGCCTGCTCGGCGCGATGCTCACCGCGCAGCGCGTGATCCAGACGCTGCGGCCGCGCTGCGCGATCTCGATGGGCGGCTACGCCGCGGCGCCGGGCGGACTCGCCGCACGCTTCGCCAGGGTGCCGCTGCTCGTGCACGAGCAGAACCGCATCGCCGGCTACACCAACCGCTTCCTCGCGCGCCGCGCGCAGCGCGTGCTGACCGGCTTCGCCGACGTGTTCCCGAACGGCGAATGGGTCGGCAACCCGGTACGCGCGTCGATCGCCGGCGTGCCGGCGCCGGCCGAGCGCTATGCGGGCCGCGAAGGCGCGCTGCACCTGCTCGTGCTCGGCGGCAGCCAGGGCGCGCAGAGCCTCAACAGCGCACTGCCCGAAGTGCTGCGCCGGCGCGGCGCGCGCATGCCGGTCGAGGTGCGCCACCAGTGCGGCGCCAGGCACTTCGACAAGGCGCGCGCGGCCTACATGAATGCCGGCATCGATGCCGACGTCGTGCCGTTCGAGGACGACATGGCGGCCGCCTACGCCTGGGCCGACGTGGTGATCTGCCGCTCCGGCGCGCTGACCCTGGCCGAGCTCGCCGTCGCCGGCGTGCCGGCGATCCTGGTGCCGTACCCGCACGCGGTCGACGACCACCAGACCCGCAACGCGGAGGCGATGGTGGCGTCCGGCGCTGCGCTGCTGGTCGCCGAGGGCGACGAGTTCGTCAAGCGCCTCGGCGCCGCGTTCGAATCGATCAACGACCGCGCGCGCCTGCTGCAGATGGCGAACGCGGCGCGCGCCCTGGCCAAGCCCGACGCGGCGCGGCGCATCGCCGATGCCTGCCTGGAGGCCGGACGCGCATGACGCCGACCCGACTCCAGCGCCGTGCCGGCATGCAGGCCGACCTGTTCAGCCAGTTCCGGCGCGTCCACTTCGTCGGCATCGGCGGCGTCGGCATGAGCGGCATCGCCGAGGTGCTGTGCAACCTCGGCTACTCGGTCTCCGGTTCCGACCGCGCCGACAACGCCGCGACGCGCCGGCTCGCCGCGCTCGGCGCGCGCATCGACCGCAGCCACGAAGCGGCGCACGTCGAGGATGCCGACGTGCTGGTCGTGTCGAGCGCGATCCGTGCCGACAATCCCGAACTCGTCGCCGCGCGCGAACGGCGCATCCCGGTCGTGCCGCGCGCCGAGATGCTCGGCGAACTGATGCGCTTCCGCCGCGGCATCGCGGTCGCCGGCACGCACGGCAAGACCACCACGACCAGCCTGACCGCGAGCGTGCTCGCCGAAGCCGGGCTCGACCCGACGTTCGTGATCGGCGGCCAGCTGATCGCCGCGGGCGCGAACGCGCGCCTCGGCACCGGCGACTACCTCGTCGCCGAGGCGGACGAGTCGGACGGCTCGTTCCTGCTGCTGTCGCCGGTGATCGCGATCGTCACCAACATCGACGCCGACCACCTCGAGAACTACGGGGGCGACTTCGAGCGCGTGAAGAAGGCGTTCGACGATTTCCTCCATCGCCTGCCGTTCTACGGTGTCGCCGTGCTGTGCGTGGACGACCCCGAGGTCGCCGCACTCGCCGCCTCGACCCACCGGCGCGTGCTGACCTACGCGATCGAGGCCGACGCCGACGTCCGCGCCAGCGCGCTGCGCCAGGACGGCCGCGCGACCGCGTTCACCCTGCACCTGCCCGACGGCGAAGCGTTCGCAGTCAGGCTGAACCTGCCCGGGCGGCACAACGTGCTCAACGCGCTCGCCGCCTGCGCGGTCGGCTGGCAGCTCGGCGTCGACGCGGACGCGATGCAGCGCGCGCTGGCGAACTTCCAGGGCGTCGGCCGCCGCTTCCAGCTGCGCGGCGAACTCGCGCTCGACGAGGGCAGCGTGCTGCTCGTCGACGACTACGGCCACCATCCGCGCGAACTCGCGGCGGTGTTCGCCGCGGCGCGCGCCGGCTGGCCGCAGCGTCGCCTCGTCGTCGCGTTCCAGCCGCACCGCTACTCACGCACCCACGACCTGCTCGACGACTTCGCCAAGGTGCTGGCCGAAGTCGACGTGCTGGTGCTGACCGAGGTCTATCCGGCGGGCGAGGCGCCGATCACCAATGCGGACGGCCGCGCGCTCGCACGCGCGGTGCGCGCGCGCGGCAAGGTCGACCCGGTGCTGGTCGGCCACCCGCGCGACCTCGCCGCGGCGCTGCCGCCGCTGCTGCACGACGGCGACCTGCTGCTGCTGCTCGGCGCCGGCGACATCGGCGCGACCGCGACCGAGCTCGCCGCCGCCGGCCACCTGAAGACGAAAGGAGCCGCATGATGCCGGCTTTCACGGACCACGCGTCCTCCATTGCCGATCCCGGCCCGCGCGTCACCGACGCGAAAGCCTTCGGCCGCGTCGCCGTCGTCATGGGCGGCCAGTCAGCCGAGCGCGAGGTGTCGCTCGACTCCGGCCGCAACGTGCTCGCCGCGCTGCGCGCGAAGGGCGTCGACGCGCACGCCGTCGACGGCATCCCGGCGCTGCTCGACGCGCTGCGCGCCGGCCACTACGCGCGCGTCTTCAACATCCTGCACGGCCAGCACGGCGGCGGCGAGGACGGCGTGCTGCAGGGCGCGCTGGAATCGCTGCGCGTGCCGTACACGGGTTCGGGCGTGCTCGGCTCGGCGCTGTCGATGGACAAGGTGCGCACCAAGCAGGTGTGGATCGCCGAAGGGCTGCCGACCCCGCGCTTCGTCGCGCTGCGGCGCAGCGGCGGCGCGCGTCCCGCGGACGCGGTGCATGGGGCGGCGCGCACGCTCGGCCTGCCGGTGATCGTCAAGCCGGCCTGCGAAGGCTCGAGCGTCGGCGTGTCGCGCGTGTTCGCCGAGGCCGACCTCGACGCCGCGGCCGCGCTCGCCGCGCGCTATCCGGGCGACCTGCTGGTCGAGGAGATGATCGTCGGCGAGGAGCTGACCGTCGCCATCCTCGGCCGCGAGGCGCTGCCGTCGATCCGCATCGTGCCGAAGGGCGCGTTCTACGACTACCACGCCAAGTACGTCGCCGAGGACACGCAGTACCTCTGCCCCGGCCTCGACGGCGACGCGGAAGCCCGGCTGCGCTCGCTCGCGCTCGCCGCGTTCGACGCCGTCGGCTGTTCCGGCTGGGGCCGCGTCGACGTCATGCGCGACCGCGACGGGCGCAACTTCCTGCTCGAGGTCAACACCGCGCCGGGCATGACCAGCCACTCGCTGGTGCCGAAGGCGGCCGCCACGGTCGGCATCGGCTTCGAGGACCTGTGCTGGCGCGTGCTCGAGACCAGCTTCGGGCGCGATGGCACGAGCGACGGGGTGCCGTCGTGAGCGCGTCGCGCCTCGTCGCCTGGATCCTCGCGCTGACCCTGGTCGCGCTGCCGATCGTCGGCGTCCTGAACGGCTGGTTCGCGAGCGACCGCTGGCCGGTCACGCGGCTCGCGGTCGCCGCCGAGTTCAACCACGTCAGCGCGGAGCAGATCCGCGGCGTCGCCGAGCCGCTGCTCGGCGCGGGCTTCTTCGCGATCGACCTCGACCGCGTGCGCGACGCGGTCGCGCGCCTGCCCTGGGTCGAACGGGTCGAGGCGCGCAAGCGCTGGCCCGACACGGTCGACCTCGTCGTCTACGAGCAGCAGGCCTATGCGCGCTGGGGCGAACGCCGGCTGGTGAACCGGCGCGGCGGGCTGTTCGAGGTCGCTGGCGCCGACGGCCTGCAGGGGCTGCCGCGCCTGTCCGGACCCGACGACCGGCTCGACGACGTGCTGCGCTTCCACGCCGAATGCCTGCGCGAAGTCGCCGGCAGCGGCCTCGTCGTCGAGGGCATCGCGTTGACGCCGCGCGGCGGCTGGCGCATCGAGCTCGCTTCCGGCACCTCGATCGAACTCGGCCGTGCGGAACCGGCCGCGCGGCTCAAGCGCTTCCTCGATGTCTGGCCGCGCCTTGCCGGCACCCACGACGTCGCGCCCGCCTACGTCGACCTTCGCTACGCGAACGGCTTCGCGGTGCGCTGGGCCGGCGAGGCCGCGGACGAGGGTCCGGGGCCGGAGCCACGCGAAGGGCAGGGCGGCGCGCCGCAGGCCGGCGACGGCCGCGCCGCGCTAGGCCTCGCGCTCGCCGCGCACCTGCGCGCCGGCGGCTCGGGCCCCGAGGCGCGCATCGCGGATCGCGCATTGCCCGAATCACGAATCCCGACTCCCGAATCCCCGCTCGCCCGATTCCCGACCCTATGAAATCCAAGAGCGAAAAGAACCTCATCGTCGGCCTCGACGTCGGCACGTCGAAGATCGTCGCGATCGTCGGCGAGCATGCGCCCGGCGAGGCGGTCGAGATCATCGGCATCGGCTCGCATCCCGCCCACGGCCTCAAGCGCGGCGTCGTCGTCGACATCGACTCGACCGTGCACTCGATCCAGCGCGCGGTCGAGGAAGCCGAACTCATGGCCGGGTGCCAGATCCGCTCGGTCTACGCCTCGATCGCCGGCAACCACATCAAGGACGAGAACTCGCACGGCACCGCGCCGATCCGCGACCGCGAGGTCAGCGCGTCCGACCTCGACGCGGTGCTGAACTCGGCCTGCGCGATCGCGATCCCGGCCGACCGCACCGTGCTGTACCGCGAGCCGCAGGAATACCTGATCGACGGCCAGGAGGGCATCCGCCACCCGGTCGGCATGTCCGGCGTGCGGCTCGAGGCGAACGTGCACCTCGTGACCGGCGCGGCGAGTGCGATCCAGAACATCACCAAGTGCATCAACCGCTGCGGCCTGCAGGTCGACGAACTGCTGCCCGCCGCGGTCGCGTCCGCGCGCGCGGTGCTGACCGAGGACGAGCGCGAGCTCGGCGTGTGCATGGTCGACATCGGCGCCGGCACGACCGACATCGCGATCTACACCGGTGGCGCGCTGCGCCACACGACCTCGCTCGCGATCGGCGGCGACCAGGTCACCAGCGACATCGCGCACCTGATGCGCACGCCGACCGCGCACGCGGAGGAGCTGAAGGTGCGCTACGCCTGCGCGCTGGCGCAGCTCGCGCACGCGGAAGAGACGATCCAGGTGCCGAGCGTCGGCGACCGTCCGCCGCGGCGCCTCGCGCGGCAGAACCTCGCCGAGGCGGTGCAGCCGCGCTACGAGGAAATCTTCGAGATGGTGCAGGCGGACCTGCGCCGCAGCGGGCGCGAGGAACTCGTGCGCGCCGGCATCGTGCTGACCGGCGGCGCCGCGCGCATGGAAGGCGCGCTCGACCTCGCCGAGGAGCTGTTCCACATGCCGGTGCGCCTCGGCACGCCGCAGCACGTGACCGGGCTCGCCGACGTGGTCGCCAGCCCGATGCAGTCGACCGGCGTCGGCCTGCTGATCTACGGCAGCCGTGGTGGCGCCACGCGTGGCGCGCCGGCGGCGCCGGGCTCGGCGGTCGGCAGCCTGTGGAACCGGGTCTCGACCTGGTTCAAGGGCGAGTTCTAGTGGACACGGCGCCGCGAGGCTCGTGTTGGAGAGTCCGGCATGGAAGCCGGTCGGTGCCTTGCCGCCACGGAGGGCGGCAGGGGTAACGACCGCGGCACGCCAGCCGCGGCGGGACGGGCCGGACCGGGAAGGTCACGGACCCGGGAACGAGAAATAGAAACCAGGCAGCAACCACTTGCGGAGGATGGGAACATGTTCGAATTCGTCGAGAAGATGGCACCGAACGCGGTCATCAAGGTCGTGGGCGTCGGCGGCGGCGGCGGCAACGCGGTCAGCCACATGGTCCAGGCGGGCGTCGAGGGCGTCGATTTCGTCTGCGCCAACACCGATGCGCAGGCGCTCAAGAGCAGCGGCGCCAAGTACACGCTGCAGCTGGGTGCGAACGTCACCAAGGGCCTCGGTGCCGGCGCCAACCCGGAAGTCGGCCGGCAGGCCGCGCTCGAGGACCGCGAGCGCATCGTCGAGCTGCTGCAGGGCGCCGACATGGCGTTCATCACCGCCGGCATGGGCGGCGGCACCGGCACCGGCGCGGCGCCGGTCGTCGCGCAGCTCGCCAAGGAAATGGGCATCCTGACCGTCGCGGTCGTGACCAAGCCGTTCCCGTTCGAAGGGCGCCGCCGCATGCAGGTCGCGTTGAAGGGCATCGAGGACCTCGGCCAGTACTGCGATTCGCTGATCACGGTGCCGAACGAGAAGCTGCTGACCGTGCTCGGCCGCGACGTGACCCTGCTCAGCGCGTTCAAGCAGGCCAACGACGTGCTGCTCGGTGCGGTGCAGGGCATCGCCGACCTGATCACCCGCCCGGGCCTGATCAACGTCGACTTCGCCGACGTGCGCACGGTCATGTCCGAGATGGGCATGGCGATGATGGGCACCGGCACCGCCCACGGCGACGACCGCGCGGTCGCGGCGGCCGAGGCGGCGATCAACAACCCGCTGCTCGACGACGTCAACCTCGCCGGCGCCTGCGGCATCCTGGTCAACGTCACCGCCGGCACCAACCTCACGATGCGCGAGTTCGACGACATCGGCCAGGTCGTGCACGAGTTCGCCAGCGAGGATGCGACCGTGGTCATCGGCACCGCGCTCGACCCCGAGCTCAAGGACGATGTGCGCGTCACCGTGGTCGCGACCGGCCTCAACCGCGCCGTCGCGCGCCAGCCGGTGCGCGAGACGCGCGAGCGCGAGCGCGAGTCGGTGGCGAGCCAGCGCCCGCCGATGCGCGTGGTGCGCAACGCGACCACCGGCGAGATCGACTACCTCGGCATCCCGGGCCAGCCGGTGCGCCAGGCGGTCGATGCGCCGGCGGCGCCGGAAGCGGTCGGCGACTACCTCGACATCCCGGCGTTCCTGCGCCGGCAGGCGGACTGACCCGCCCGCGGTCGTTCCCGTCCGCACCGCGGCCCGCCCTGCGGACCGCCGGTGACATCACGGGCGATGCTTCGAACACATCGCCCGCGCGACCACCGTCCTGTGGCGTCAGGACGGTGGCTTCGCCGTCCCCCTCGACAGCGCGGGTTGTCGCATAAAAGCGACACGGTGTCGGCTTCATGCGTCGTTCACCTTCCCTGCCCCGGGGGGCTGTGCTACCCTCGCCCGCGTTTTGTCGGCTCCTGCCCCAGGGGGCACATCATAAAAATGATCAGACAGCGCACGCTCAAGAACGTCATCAGAGCGACGGGCGTGGGTCTTCACACGGGCGACAAGGTCTACATGACCTTGCGCCCGGCAGCGGTCGATACCGGCATCGTGTTCCGCCGTGTCGACCTGCCGGACCCGGTGGACATCCGCTCCTGTCCGGAAAACGTCGGCGACACCCGCCTCTCGACCACGCTGGTCAAGGGCGACGTCCGCATCGCGACGATCGAGCACCTGCTCTCGGCGATGGCCGGTCTCGGCATCGACAACGCCTACGTCGACCTCTCGGCACCCGAGGTGCCGATCATGGACGGCAGCGCCGGCCCGTTCGTGTTCCTGCTGCAGTCGGCGGGCATCGAGGAACAGGCCAAGGCGAAGCGGTTCATCCGCATCAAGAAGTCGGTCACCGTGCGCGACGGCGACAAGTGGGCGCGCTTCGAGCCGTTCGACGGCTTCAAGGTCGGCTTCTCGATCGACTTCAACCACCCGATGTTCACCAAGCGCACCTCGACCAGCGAGATCGATTTCTCGACCACCTCGTTCGTCAAGGAAGTCAGCCGCGCGCGCACCTTCGGCTTCATGCGCGACATCGAGTACCTGCGCGAGCGCAACCTCGCGCTCGGCGGCTCGATGGACAACGCGATCGTGCTGGACGACTACCGCGTGTTGAACGAGGATGGCCTGCGCTACGAGGACGAATTCGTCAAGCACAAGATCCTCGATGCGATCGGCGACCTGTACCTGCTCGGACACAGCCTGATCGGCGCGTTCTACGGCTACAAGTCCGGCCACGAGCTCAACAACAAGCTGCTGCGCACGCTGCTGGCGGACGCGACGGCCTGGGAAGAAGTCAGTTTCGAGGACGAGGCGGCCGCGCCGATCTCCTACGCCCACCCGGCGCAGGCGGTCTGAGGTCGTCATCGCGCGCGCGGGTTCGCCGAGGATTGGAACGGCGAACCCGGTCGCGAAAAGGAAGCATCGCCGCCGCTAAGGTGGCTCTGGGACCGGCGCGCAGACGCCGGCCCGCGCATCGGCCCCGCCGGTGCACCCGCGCTGGATGCCCAAGGGAGGGCGCCATGACGCGGCAAGAAGAAAGCGGCTTCCGGGAAAGCCGTGCACGAGGAGCCGCCCCGGCTCCTAGCGGGAATCACGCGTGGCGATGGACGCCAGTTGTAGACAGAGGGCCCTGAGTTCCGGGTCCTGAAGGGCTGTCGCCGTCTTGCGCAGGTGCTGCGCGGCGGTGGCGGGAAGGGGTTGTGGCTTTGTCGGTTCCGGGGGAACGGTCGGCAAGGGCGCCACTTTCACGGCGAAACGTTCGACCCGCCCGTCGAGGGCGGCACGGGCTTCGGCCAGCAGCGCGGCTTCGTGCAGGCGCAGGCGGCTGGCCCAGGTCGGACTGGACGCCAGAAAGACGATCCGCCCGTTGCGGACGTCGGCGAGACGCGTCTCGCGGGCGACCGTGGCGGGCAAGAGGCGGCGCAGTCTCTGATCCAGCGCATCGAGCGCGCGCGCGCGAGCCGCGAGCGCGTCGAGGGCGATGCACTCCATGACCGGCTTCGGGCCGGCGGGGGTTTCGGGATCAGGGCGGCGACCAGGCGACACGACGACTACGGACTCCGCACGGCCAGCATGAACATCATTATCGTCCGCAACGCGCATTCCCTGCCATGGCGCATCGACCTCGGGCGCCGCAACGCGCGCCTGCTGGCGGTCGCGATCGCCGCCTGTGCCTGCCTGCTGATGGGCATCGGCGCCGCCGCCGCCTGGGCGCTGGCCGGGCCGCGCGCCCACGGGCTGCACGAAGTCGCCGAGCTGCGTGCGCTGCTGGCCGACCAGCGCGAGCGCCTCGCGGGCCTGGACCAGGACTCGCACCGCAACCTCGACGCGCTCGCCGCCCAGCTCGGCCAGCTGCAGGCGCAGGCGACCCGCCTGAATGCGCTCGGCGAGCGCCTGACCCAGGTCGGCAAGCTCGACGACGGCGAATTCGATTTCGGCTCCGAACCGGCCGTGGGTGGCCCGGAGGAGCCCGCGGCGGGGCTCGCGATGCCGCTACCGCTGCAGAGTGGCATCGACGCGCTGCGCGCGGAGTTCGACCGCCAGGAGTCGCAGCTCGACGTGCTCGAGAACCTGCTGCGCGACCGCAAGATCGACAACCAGCTGCTGCCGAGCGGCATGCCGGTCAGCCAGGGCTACATCGCGTCCGGCTACGGCGGCCGCTCCGACCCGTTCGACGGCCGCCGCGCGATCCACCTCGGCGTCGACTTCGCCGCGCCCGAAGGCACCCTGGTCAGCGCGGTCGCCGACGGCGTCGTGACCTATGCCGGCGTCCGCAGCGGCTACGGCAACGTGGTCGAGATCGACCACGGCAACGGCTACATGACGCGCTATGCGCACAATTCCGCCCTCGTCGCGACGCCGGGCGAGCGCGTCCACGCGGGCCAGGAGATCGCGCGCGTCGGCTCGACCGGCCGTTCGACCGGCCCGCACTGCCATTTCGAGGTCTGGTACAACGGCCGCGCGGTCAACCCGATGGTCTATGTCCGCTCGACCCGGTCTACGCGTGCCTGACCGCCGCGCGGCCCCTCCGGCCGCGCTTGAATCGATTTTCCCCGCCTCCAGCTTTGTATCGGGCCGCAACCGCCGTATCATCGGCGGTTTGTCGTCTTGCGGCCTCCTGCGCTGCCGGCCGGACCGGCCCGCGCCCGGGACGAAACCGCGCCCCGCGGGGCGCTTCCCAGTCTTCCTGATCGAAACGACCCCATGCTCAACAGCTTCCTGACGCGCATCTTCGGCAGCCGCAACGAGCGCGTGCTGCGCCAGCTCGGCAAGACCGTCGGGGCGATCAATGCCCTCGAACCGAAGCTGCAGGCGCTGTCGGACGCCGAGCTGCGTGCCCGCACCGACGAGTTCCGCCAGCGCCTCGCCGACGGCGCGACGCTCGACCAGCTGCTGCCGGAAGCGTTCGCGACCGTGCGCGAGGCCTCGCGCCGCGTGCTCGGCATGCGCCACCACGACGTGCAGCTGATCGGCGGCATGGTGCTGCACAACGGGCGCATCGCCGAAATGCGCACCGGCGAAGGCAAGACCCTGGTCGCGACGCTGCCGGTCTACCTCAACGCGCTGGAAGGCAAGGGCGTGCACGTGGTCACCGTGAACGACTACCTCGCCAAGCGCGACTCGGCGTGGATGGGCAGGATCTACGAGTTCCTCGGCATGAGCGTCGGCGTCGTCTGGCCGGGCATGGACCACGGCGACAAGCGCGCCGCCTACGCCGCCGACATCACCTACGGCACCAACAACGAGTTCGGCTTCGACTACCTGCGCGACAACATGGCGCTGTCGGCCGAGCAGCGCTACCAGCGCGGGCTGCACTACGCGATCGTCGACGAGGTCGACTCGATCCTGATCGACGAGGCGCGCACGCCGCTGATCATCTCCGGCCCGTCGGACGAGTCGCCGCAGCTGTACGTCAAGGTCAACCGCATCGTGCCGCACCTGACGCGCCAGCTGAAGGAGAGCAAGCCGGGCGAGCCGCCCGAGCCGGGCGACTACTACGTCGACGAGAAGCAGAAGCAGGTGCACCTGTCCGAGGAGGGCATGGAGCACGCCGAGCAGCTGCTGCGCCGCGAGGGCATCATCGGCGAGGACGAAGGCCTGTACGACTCGCAGCACATCGCGGTGGTGCACCACCTCAACGCGGCGCTGCGCGCGCACGCGATCTACCAGCGCGACGTCGACTACATCGTGCGCGACGGCGAGGTCATCATCGTCGACGAGTTCACCGGCCGCACGCTGCCGGGCCGGCGCTGGTCGGACGGCCTGCACCAGGCGGTCGAGGCGAAGGAAGGCGTTCCGATCCAGCGCGAGAACCAGACCCTCGCCTCGATCACGTTCCAGAACCTGTTCCGCATGTACAAGAAGCTGGCCGGCATGACCGGCACGGCGGACACGGAAGCGTACGAGTTCCAGTCGATCTACGGCCTCGAAGTGGTCGTCATCCCGACCCACCGGCCGATGATCCGCAAGGACGAGGCCGACGTCGTGTTCCTCAAGCAGGAACCGAAGTTCGACGCCATCGTCGAGGACATCAAGGACTGCTACGAGCGCGGCCAGCCGGTGCTGGTCGGCACCGCGTCGATCGAGACCTCGGAGCTGCTGTCGAACCTGCTGAAGAAGCACGGTGTGCCGCACGAGGTGCTGAACGCCAAGCAGCACGAGCGCGAGGCGCACATCGTCGCGCAGGCGGGCCGCCCGAAGGCGATCACGATCGCCACCAACATGGCCGGCCGCGGCACCGACATCGTGCTCGGCGGCAGCCTCGAGGCCGAGCTGCACGCGCTCGGCGAGGACGCCAGCGAAGCCGACCGCGCGCGCGTGAAGGAAGAATGGCAGCGCCGCCACGACGAGGTCATCGCGCTCGGCGGACTGCGCATCATCGGCACCGAGCGGCACGAGTCGCGCCGCATCGACAACCAGCTGCGCGGCCGCTCCGGCCGCCAGGGCGACCCGGGCTCGAGCCGCTTCTACCTCTCGCTCGAGGACAACCTCATCCGCATCTTCATGGGCGAGGGCGTCGCGCGCCTGATGCGCATGTTCGGCATGAAGGAAGACGACGCGATCCAGGATCGCATGGTCAGCCGCCAGATCGAGAAGGCGCAGCGCAAGGTCGAGGCGCACAACTTCGACATCCGCAAGCACCTGCTCGAGTTCGACGACACCGCCAACGACCAGCGCAAGGTCATCTACCAGCAGCGCAACGAGCTGCTCGACAGCAGCGACGTCGCCGACATGATCACCGTGATCCGCGAGGACGTGGTCGCCGACCTCGTGCACCGCCACGTGCCGCAGGACTCGATCGACGACCAGTGGAACATCGCCGCGCTGCAGGCCGAACTCGCGTCCGAGTTCGGGCTGCAGACCGACCTGCAGCAGTGGCTCGAGCAGCAGGAAGACGCCGATTCGGAAACCGTCGTCGCGCACGTGCAGTCGCTGCTCGAGCGCGTGTTCCGCGAGAAGGAGGCGATGCTCGGTTCCGAGGTCATGCGCGGGCTGGAGAAGCACGTGATGCTGTCGGTACTCGACAACTGCTGGAAGGAGCACCTCGCCAGCATGGACTACCTGCGCCAGGGCATCTACCTGCGCGGCTACGCGCAGAAGCAGCCGAAGCAGGAGTTCAAGCGCGAGGCGTTCGAGCTGTTCGAAGGCATGCTCGGCCGGATCAAGTTCGAGGTGGTGCAGCTGCTCGCGCGCGTGCGCATCCGCTCGGAGCAGGAAGTCGAGGCGATGGAGGAACAGCAGCGCCGCCAGGCCGAGGCACAGGCGCGCGCGATGCAGTTCCAGCACGCCGAGGCCGGCCTGCCGGCCGGGCAGGGCGAGGCCGAGGGCATCCCGGCCGCGGCGCCGCAGGCGACCGTGCAGCGCGACGCGCCGAAGGTCGGCCGCAACGATCCGTGCCCGTGCGGCTCGGGCAAGAAGTACAAGCAGTGCCACGGCAAGCTCGCCTGAGCAGGGAGCCCGCGCGATGCCGGCCTCGATCCACGTCGTCGCCGGCGTCCTCCATGACGCCGACCGACGCGTACTGATCGCGCAGCGACCACCCGGCAAGCACCTGGCCGGGCTGTGGGAATTCCCCGGTGGCAAGTGCGAGGCCGGCGAAGCGCCGGTCGACGCGCTCGCGCGCGAACTGCGCGAGGAGATCGGCGTGGTCGTCGAGTCCGCGCGCCCGCTGATCGCGATCCCGTACCGCTACCCGGAGCAGGACGTGCTGCTCGATGTCTGGCACGTGTCGGCCTGGTCCGGCCGCCCGCAACCGCACGAAGGGCAGGCGCTCGCCTGGGTCGACGTCGGCGAGCTCGACCGCGTGCCGATGCCGCCGGCTGACCGCCCCGCGATCGCCGCGCTGCGCCTGCCGGACCGCTGCCTCGTGACGCCCGACCTCGCGCCGGGCGCCATCGACGACCTGCTCGCCGGCATCGGGCGCGCCTGTCGCCGCGGCGTGCGCATGGTGCAGTTGCGCCTGCCGCGCTGGCCGGCGTCCGAGCTCGCGCGCGCCGTGCGCGCCGCGCGTCCCGTCTGCGATGCGCATGCGGCGAAGCTGCTGCTCAACGGCGACCATCGCCTCGCGCTCGTGCTCGGCGCGGACGGCGTGCAGCTGCCGGCGCGTGTCGCCGCCGGTTTCAGCGCGCGGCCGATCCCGCCCGACCGCTGGCTCGGCGTGTCCTGCCACGACGCCGCCGAACTGCTGCACGCGGTGCGCGTCGGCGCCGACTTCGCACTGCTCTCGCCGGTCTTCCAGACGCCGACCCACCCCGACGCGCAGCCGCTCGGTTGGGACGGCTTCGCCGATCTCGTCGCACACGTGCCGATCCCGGTCTACGCGCTCGGCGGCATCGAGGCGGACGACCTCGAAGCCGCGCAGATGGCCGGCGCGCAGGGCATCGCGGGCATCCGCGCGTTCTGGGACTAAGCACCCGCGCGGGCACGCGCCAGGACCCCGGCGAACCGGGCCGCAGGCGACGGACGCCGCGTCATGCGCCGCCGAGGGAACGCGAAGGGGACTCTCTGCCGACGCAGTCGCGCCATGTCTCCAGGAAGGTGTCCTCGAGCGATCGCGTGAACGCCGCGCCGTCCATCACGGGCGAACCGGCGAGCCGATCGCGCAGCGTCGCCCGCAGCCGTGCGATGGCGTCCGGCGCGGAGAGGGTGTCGCACACGAGGTCCGGCAGTGCCTCCATGGACGGTGCGACCCAGTGTTCGAGTCCGCACGCCCGCAGCAGGCTCGCGGTGCTGCGCGTGATGCCCCGGTCCCCGGTGGCGGTGGCGACCGGCACGCCCATGACCAGGGCATCGCAGGTGGTCGTCGCGCCGCTGTAGGGATGCGAGTCGAAGGCGACGTCGACCGTGTTGTAGGCATCCATGTACTGCGCCACCGGCAGGCGGCCAACGATGTCGACGCGCTCCGCGTCGATCCCTGCGGATGCGAACACCTCGGCGATCGTGCGCGCGAGGCGGCCGTTCACCACGCCGACGATGCGCAGCCGGCTGTGCGGCACGCGCCGCAGCAGGCGGGCCCAGCACTGCAGCAGTTCGCGGCCGAGCTTGCTGCCCTGGTTGAACGACCCGAAGGTCCAGAACCCGTTGCGCCGGTATGGCAGCTCGCCGATGGCGGGCAGCGCGCGCAGCGGCTCGTAGCACCATTGCGTGTGCGGCAACGGCGCGACCTGCTCGCTGCCGGGAGGCGAACCCGGCGGGTCGGTGACCGCGTCGCAGAGCCGGTAGTCGACCGTCGTCATGCCGGTCGTACAGAGGTAGCCGAGCCAGGTGAACTGCAGCGGCGCGGGCTTGCGCGCGAGCACCGGCAGGCGGTTGCCGCTGGTATGCCCGGCGAGGTCGACCAGGATGTCGATGCCGTTGTCGCGCAGGCGCTGCTCCAGCGCCGCATCGCCGAGTCCGTACGCCTCGTGCCAGTGCGGCGCCAGCGCGCGCAGGCCGGCGGTGACCGCGTCCGAGCGCGGATCGAGCTGGAAGCAGTGCACGTCGAAGCGCGCGCGGTCGTGGTGTCGCAGCACGGGCGCGATGAAGTTCGCGACCGGGTGCGCACGGAAGTCGGGCGAGAGGTAGGCGATGCGCAGCCGCTTGTCCGCGCCACCCGAGGGCACCGCCGGGCGGGCGGGCAGGGCGTGCGCGATGCATTCGCCGAAGCGGCGGTGCTCCGCCAGCAGCTCCTGCGCGGATGCGTGCGCGAGGAAGTTCATCGCGAACAGGTAGGCGCTCCAGGTGTCCCAGCGATCGGGCTTCGCCTGCAGCGCGCGGCGATAGGCGTCGACCGCGCCCTCGGCATCGCCGGCGGCGCTGCAGAACGACGCGCGCGCGACCAGCGCGTGGAAATCGCCGGGGGTGCGCGCGAGCGCGTCGTCGACGACCTGCAGGGCCTCGTCGTGGCGCGCGCCGTCGTCGAGCAGGGTCGCGAGCCGGGCCGCGATCGCGCCGCTGGCCGGCTCGATCGCGAGTGCCTCGCGCAGCGCCGCCTCCGCGGCAGCCGGGTCGTCCGGCGCGACCGCGCTCGCGTAGCCGAGGCGCGGCGCGCTCCAGTCGCGGCGCAGGCCCGCCGCCGTGCGGTAGCTCTGCGCGGCATCGCGCGCGCGGCCGGCGTCCATGAGGGCGTTGCCGAGGTTGAGGTGCGCGGCGGCTTCCTCCGGCGCGAGTTCGACCGCCTTGCGGTAGCAGAGGATCGCCTGCTCGGCCGCGCCCGCGGCGCGGAATGCATTGCCGAGGTTCAGGTGCGCGCGCCAGTAGCCGGGGGCGAGCGCGATCGCCGCTTCGTAGCGGCTGCGCGCGCCGTCGAGGTCGCCCGCGTCTTCGCGCGCGTGCCCCTCGGCGATGGCGGCATCGGCGCGGGTCCGGTCGTCGGGGCCGCGCGCGGCGTCGGCCGCCGTTCGTGATCGCCAGAGCTTGAAGAGCGACATGACGGCGAAGGAGGAGCCTCTGGTAGGCTTTTGCCCGCCGCGGCGGACGCCGTCGACGATGCCACACGCGGGAGGGAGGCACAATGCTGTTCCGATGGTTCGACACGACGGTCGTGCGCGCGTTCGCGGCCGAGGTCGTCGGCGAGTACGTGCGCCTGCGCAAGTCGGTCGAACTGCGCCACGATTCGAAGGACAAGCGTCGCCAGCGGCACGCGAAGCTGATGGAGAAGATCCGGCGCTTCGAGCACGATCGCAGGCCGAACGTCTACCAGCGCGCGATCTTCCTGCAAGCGCTGCGCGCCGGCCTGGCCGGCGCGGGCGTCGCCGCGGACGAAGCCGCGGAATTCGTGTCCTCGATCACGGTGTCGCCGCTCGCCTGAGCGCGCGGCCGCCGGCGCCTGCGGTGCCGGCGCGCTATCATCGGCCGAGGTGAAGGGGCGCACATGAAGCTGATCATCCAGGTTCCCTGCTTCAACGAGGCGGATTCACTGCCGCATTCGATCCCGCACCTGCCGCGGCAGGTGGACGGGTGCGACACGGTCGAATGGCTGGTCGTCGACGACGGCTCGTCGGACGACACCGCGCAGGTCGCGTCCGCGCTCGGCGTCGACCACGTGGTGCGCCATCCGGTCAACCGCGGCCTCGCGGCCGCGTTCATGACCGGCCTCGAGGCGGCGGTCGCGCGCGGCGCGGACATCATCGTCAACACCGATGCGGACAACCAGTACGACGCGCGCGACATCGCGGTGCTGGTCCGGCCGATCGTGGAAGGTCGCGCCGAGATGGTCATCGGCGCGCGGCCGATCGGCGAGACCGAGCATTTCTCCTGGCTCAAGAAGAAGCTGCAGCGCCTCGGCAGCTGGGTCGTGCGCTTCGCCAGCAATACCGACGTCGCCGACGCACCGAGCGGATTCCGCGCGTTCACGCGCGACGTCGCGCAACGGCTGAACGTGTTCAGTTCGTACACGTACACGCTCGAGACGATCATCCAGGCCGGCCACAGCAGCATCCGCGTCGTCTCGGTGCCGGTGCGCACCAACCCGGACCTGCGACCGTCGAGGCTGGTCCGGAGCATGGGGCGCTACGTCTGGCGCTCGGCGTCGACGATCGTGCGCATCTTCGCGACCTACCGCCCGCTCGCGTTCTTCGGCCTCGTGTCCGCATTCTTCCTCGTGCTCGGCGCACTGCTCGGCGCGTGGTACCTGTTCTTCATGCTGACCGGCGAGGGTGCCGGCCACGTGCAGTCCGCGCTGCTGGCCGCGGCGTCGGTGACGATCGGCTTCCTGCTCTTCATGCTCGGCTTCATCGCCGACCTGCAGTCGGTCAACCGCCGCCTGCTCGAACGCATCGACTGGCGCCTGCGCCGCCTGGAGCAGCCGGGTCGCGTCGATGCCGGCCGTGCCGTTCCGCGGGAGCGCTAGATGCCGCCGCCGAACCAACCCGCGGGCAACCACTACGACAAGTACCGCACGAAGAACCCGATCGCGCGGAAGCTGATGAGCGGTTTCCTCGACGCCTTCGACGCGCTCGCCGCGCGCGTGCCGGTCGCGAACGCGCTCGAGATCGGCTGCGGCGAGGGCGAACTGTCGATCCGCCTCGCGCAGCGCGGTTTCCGCGTGCGCGGCTGCGACATCTCCGCGGAGATCGTCGAGGAGGCGCGCCGGCGTGCCGCTGCCGCCGGCGTCGAGGCCTCGTTCTGGCCGCAGCCGATCGAGCAGGTCGACGTCGACGCGGAAGCGGCGAGCCTGGTCGTCTGCTGCGAGGTGCTCGAGCACGTCGACGACCCGGTCCGCGCGGTGGACATCCTCGCGCGCCTGGCGCGCCCGCACCTGCTCGCGAGCGTGCCGCGCGAACCGCTCTGGCGCATGCTGAACATGGCGCGAGGCAAGTACCTCGGCGCGCTCGGCAACACGCCGGGCCACGTCAACCACTGGAGCCGGCGCGGTTTCCTCGCGCTGCTGTCGACGCGGTTCGAGATCATCGAGGTCCGTTCGCCGCTGCCGTGGACGATGGTCCTGTGCAGGGTGCGCTGAGGGCGAACGCGCGCAGGATCGCCGGCATCGCAGGAGCCGTCGCGTGCGTCGCCGCGATCGGCTTCGTCGCCGCGCGCGCGGTCGACCTGCGCGGGCAGATCGGCCCGGCCCTGGCGCAGATCGGCCTGCAGCGCTTCGGCGTCGGGCTGGCGCTGTACGTCGGCGCTTCGCTCCTACTTGGGGTGAACTGGTCCGTGCTGGTGCGGTTCGCGAACGGCGGCACCCTGCCGCTTTCGCCGTCCTTCACGGCGCACCTGCAGTCGCAGCTGGCCAAGTACCTCCCCGGTAACGTGTTCCATCTCGCCTACCGGCACATGGCGGCGCGCACGCAGGGCGTCGGGCACGCCGCGCTCGGCACCGCACTCGCGCTCGAATCGTTCCTGCTGCTCGCCGTCGCCGCGCTGTTCGGGCTCGGGGTGGTGGCCGATCCGCGCGTGCGTGCGCTCGTGCCGTGGGCGGGCGACGTGCTGCCATGGCTGCCCGCCGTCGCCGGTGCATGCGGCGTGCTCGCCGTGCTCGGCTATCGCCGCTGGCACCCTCGCGCGGCGACGACCGCGCGCGTCGCGGGCGCGTTCGGGCTCGTGCTGTCCATCGACGCGGTCTTCTTCCTGCTCGCCGCGCTCGCGCTGCGGGCGCTGGGCGCCGACGGACCGGCGCTGGCGCCGGCCGCCTGGGCGAGCTGGCTCGCGCTTGCCTGGATCTGCGGCTACGTCACGCCGGGCGCCCCGGGGGGACTCGGCCTGCGCGAGGCGGTGCTCGTGCTCGGGCTGGGGCCGGTCCTCGGTGAAGCGACGGCGACGTCGCTCGCACTCGCCTACCGCCTCGTCACGCTGGCGTCGGACGTCCTCGTCGCCGCGGTCGGCTTCGCGCTCGCGCGCTACCTGCGCCGTCGACCGGCGAGGGCGGCGTAGCGCGCATGCAGCGCACGCACCTGGCGCTCGAGGTCGGCCAGGCTTCCCGCGTTGTCGATGACGTCGTCGGCGAGCGCGAGCCGCTCGGCGCGCGATGCCTGTGCGTCGAGCATCGCCTCGGCCATGGCGCGGTCGATGCCGTCGCGCGCGGTGAGGCGTTCGAGCTGCAATTCGCGCGGCACGTCGACCACCAGTACGCGATCGACCCAGTCGTAGCGGCCGCTTTCGACCAGCAGCGGGATCACGAGCAGGTGGTAGAGCGCCGGCGCGCGCGTCGCGCGTGCACGCATCTCGGCGGCGATGCGCGGATGCAGGATCGCTTCCAGGCGCCGCCGTTCGCCATCGTGGGCGAACACGATCGCGCGCAGCCTGCGCCGGTCGAGCGATCCGTCCGGCTGGAGCACGCCGGCACCGAAGGCGCGCACGACCTCCGCGAGCGCGGGGCTGCCCGGCGCGACCAGTTCACGCGCGACGACGTCGGCATCGATGAGGTGGGCGCCGAGCGCGGCGAACGCGTCCGCGGCCGCGCTCTTGCCGCTCGCGATGCCGCCGGTCAGGGCGACCGTGAATGGCATCGTCGCGTCGCGCGCCTCGCGCTCAGGCGAGGCCGAAGAGCCGTGCATGGAAGGCGGCGAGCGCATCGCCGAACACGAACCAGGCCCAGCCGGCGGCGGCGATGAACGGCCCGAACGGGATCGGCGTGCCGCGGTCGCGGCCCTGGACCGCCAGGGCGGTGCCGCCGACGACCGCGCCGATCAGCGAAGAGAGCAGGATGACCGGCAGCAGGCACGAGGCACCCATCCACGCGCCGAGCGCGCCGAGCAGCTTGAAGTCGCCGTAGCCCATGCCTTCCTTGCCGGTCATCCACTTGAACAGCCAGAACACGCTCCACAGGCTGAGGTAGCCGATCGCGGCGCCGACGATCGCGTCGGTCGGGGCGGCGAACAGCGGCACCAGCGAAACCAGCAGGCCGAGCCAGAGCAGGGGTAGCGTCAGCTGGTCCGGCAGCAGCTGCGTGCGCAGGTCGATACCGGACGCGGCGACGAGCACCCAGGTGAAGAACAGGCCGGCCAGCAGGTGCCAGCCGAAGCCGAATCGCCATGCGACGACCGCCGAGGCGAGTCCGGTGAGCAGCTCGACCAGTGGGTACTGCCACGAGATCGGCGCCCTGCAGTAGCGGCAGCGGCCGCGCAGCGCGAGCCAGCTCAGCAACGGGATGTTGTCGAACGCGGACAGCGGATGCCGGCAGCGCGGGCAATGCGACGGCTCGAACACGAGTCCCGGCGGCGCGTCTCCGGCCTCGGCGGCATCGACCGCCGCTTCGCCATGCAGCACCTCGTGTGCCTGCAGCTTCCATTCGTGCTCTAGGCGGCGCGGCAGGCGCAGGATGACGACGTTGAGGAAGCTGCCGACCAGCAGTCCGAGCACGCCGACCAGCGGGACCAGCAGCGGCCCACGCAGCCATTCGAATTCGCTCATCGGCTATCCATTCGTGCGGCCGGAAAGAAGCAGGGCCGGGATGCGTGCTGCATACCCGGCCCCGGGGGTCCGACTTGCCGCCTCGTCAGCCGACGACGCTGGCCAGCTTGAAGATCGGCAGGTACATGCCGACGACCATGCCGCCGACGACGACGCCGATGATGACCATGATCATCGGTTCGAGCAGGCTCGACAGCGCGTCGACCGCGTTGTTGACCTCGGTCTCGTAGAACTCGGCGATCTTGAACAGCATCGCGTCGAGCGCGCCGGCCTCCTCGCCGATCGCGACCATCTGCGTGACCATGTTCGGGAACAGGCCGGTTTGCTTCATCGCGAGCTGCAGCTGGTGGCCGACGGCGACGTCCTCGCGGATGCGCTTGACGCCTTCGTTGTAGACCACGCTGCCGGTCGCGTTGGCGACCGAGTCGAGCGCCTCGACCAGCGGCACGCCGGCCTTGAAGGTCACGCCGAGCGTACGCGCATAGCGTGCGATGGCCGACTGGCGCAGGATCTCGCCGACGACCGGGATCTTCAGCAGCGCGCGGCCGACGAGGTGCGCGAACTTCTCCGAACGCTTGTACAGCATCACGATGCCGACGATGCCACCGACGAATATGAGCAGGATCATCCACCAGTACGCGACCATGAAGCGCGAGGCGGCGACCAGCATCTGCGTGAACGCGGGCAGGTCGGCCTTCATGTTCTTGAAGACCGCCTCGAACTGCGGGATCACGAAGATCAGCAGGATCGAGGCCACGATCACCGCGACCGCGAGCACCGCGGCCGGGTAGAACATCGCCTTCTTGATCTTGCCCTTGATGTTCTCGATGTTTTCCTTGTAGGTCGCGATCGTGTCGAGCACGGTGTCGAGCACGCCGGCCGATTCGCCGGCCTTGACCAGGTTGACGAACAGCTCGTCGAACTGGACCGGGTACTTCGCCAGCGCCTCGTTCAGCGCCGAACCACCCTCGATGTCCTGCTTGATGTTCGTCAGCATGTCCTTCATGCGCGGGTTCGCCTGGCCGCCGGCCACGATCTCGAACCCCTGCACCATCGGCACGCCAGCGGCCATCATCGTGGCGAGCTGGCGGCTGAACACCGCGATGTCGCGACCCTTGATCGCCTTGCCGGTGCTGCCGAACAACGGCTTCGCCTTCGGCTTGACGACCTGCGGGTTGATGCCCTGCTTGCGCAGGTCGGCCTTGACCAGGCTCGCATTCTTGCTGACCTGCTCGCCCTTGATCTTGATGCCGCGCTTGTCGATGCCGACCCAGGTGAAGGTCTGCATCTCGCTGACCTGGGCGCGCGACCGGCCGCGCTGGGCGACGGCGGCTTTCGCCTTGAGTGCGGTGGCAGTTGCAGTGGCCATGGCTTAGTCCTTGGTGACGCGGTTGATTTCGGCGAGGCTGAGGATGCCCTGCTTGCACTTCATGAGCGCCGACTGGCGCAGGTCGCGGATGCCGACGCGGCGCGCTTCCTCGGCGATCTGCAGCGCGCTGCCGCCGGCGAGGATGATCTTCTGGATGTCCTCGGTCATCGGCATGACCTGGTAGATGCCGGTACGGCCCTTGTAGCCCTCGTTGCAGCCGGAGCATCCGCCCGCGTCGAACAGCTGCAGGCCGGAATCGATGTCTTCCTGGGTGAAGCCCTCGGCGAGCAGCGCCGCCGGCGGCAGATCCAGCGGCTTCTTGCAGTCGTGCAGGCGACGCGCGAGACGCTGGGCGATGACCAGCGTCACCGACGAGGTGATGTTGTACGGCGCGATGCCCATGTTCATCAGGCGCGAGATCGTCTGCGCGGCGTCGTTGGTGTGCAGGGTCGACAGCACCATGTGGCCGGTCTGCGCCGCCTTGATCGCGATCTCGGCGGTCTCCAGGTCGCGGATTTCGCCGACCATGATGACGTCCGGGTCCTGGCGCAGGAACGAGCGCAACGCGGCGGCGAAGGTCATGCCGCGCTTGTTGTTCTGCTGCACCTGGTTCACGCCCGGCAGGCGGATTTCGACCGGGTCCTCGACCGTGGAGATGTTGCGTCCCTCGGTGTTGAGGATGTTCAGTGCGGTGTACAGCGACACGGTCTTGCCCGAGCCGGTCGGGCCAGTCACCAGCACCATGCCGTACGGCTTCTGGATCGCGTCGAGGAACAGCTTCTGCTGGTCTTCCTCGTAGCCGAGCTTCTCGATGCCCATCTTCGCGGCGGAGCCGTCGAGGATACGCAGCACGATCTTCTCGCCGAACAGCGTCGGGCAGGTGCTGACGCGGAAGTCGACCGCCTTGGTCTTGGACAGGTTGAGCTTGATGCGACCGTCCTGCGGCACGCGCTTCTCGGCGATGTCGAGGCCGCTCATGACCTTGAGGCGCGACGCGATGCGCGGGCTCAGCTTCGGCGGCGGCGCGGCGACCGCGCGCAGCATGCCGTCCATGCGGAAGCGCACGCGGTAGTTGCTCTCGTACGGCTCGAAATGGATGTCCGAGGCGCCGCGCTTGATCGCGTCGACGAGCACCTTGTTGACGAACTTCACGACCGGTGCGTCGTCGCCGCCGGTCGCGTCGACGCCGCTCGACTCGCCGTCGTCGTCGACCGCGCCGGTCTCGAGGTTCTCCAGCCCCTCGGAGTCGCCGATGTCGGCGATGGTCTGGTTCGACGCGTTCTGCGCCTGCTCGATCGCGCGCTCGATCACGCTGTCCTCGAGCAGGATCGGCTCGATCAGATGGTTCGACTGGAACTTGATCTCGTCCAGCGCGCGCAGGTTGGTCGGGTCGGCGATGCCGACGAACAGGCGGTTGCCACGCTTGAACAGCGGCAGCGCCTTGTGTTTCGAGATCAGGTCTTCGCGGACGATGTTCAGCGGCAGCTGGGCGAGGTCCAGCGCGTTGACGTCCAGCAGCGGCATGCCGAACTCGGCGGACAGGGCCATGGCCACCTGCCGTCCCGGCGCCAGGCCGTTCTCGACCAGCCAGGTCGCCAGCGGGATCCTGGCCTTGGCGGCTTCGTCGCTGGCGCGACGCGCATCCGCTTCGGCAAGCACGCCCTCGGCCACCAGTCGCCGCGCGATGCCGTTCAGGCCCCCCACGAGCGGCGCACTGACTTGTGTTGCCATAGGAGTTCGCCGTAAGTCTCTGAGCTGAGACTAAATGTAGCGCACTTTCGGACGGATGAACATTGACCCAGTCGGCACTGCGGCGGCGCGGGGCGGCCGCGGCGGAGCGCGGCCGATGGGCCCGCATGCGCCCGCAGGACGGCCGTCGACGCGCCCGGTGCTCAGCCCGCGGCCGCCGCGGTGGCCGCATCGGCGCCGCCCGCCGGTGCCGCCGCGGGCGCCGGCGGCGCCGATTCGATCACGCCGGCGAGATCCTGCACCATCGAATCGATCGAGCCGAAATGATTGAGGCGCCGCAGGCGGGCCAGCTGCGCGCGCGCCTCGTCGAGCCGGCCTTCCCGGGCCAGCAGGCGGATCAGGTTCGCGTGCGTGAGTGGCTCGCCCGGCGCGCGCGCGAGCGCGGCGCGGTACTGGCGCTCGGCGAGGGCGAGGTCGCCGAGCGCGTGCTCGGCGAAGGCGCCGTGCATGGTCAGCAGCACGCCATCGGTGCTCGGCCACGCCACTGCCGCGTCGAAGATCGCCTTCAGGCGGCCGTAGTCGCGCGGACAGGGGCCGCGCGCCTCGCAGCGGAACAGCGCGTCGATGCCGCCGATGTCGGCCGTGGTCGGCGGGCGCGTCTGCAGCTTGTGCAGGATCGAATCCCACCAGCGCGGCTCGATCGGCCGGCCCAGTTCGGCGTGCATCACGATCAGCAGCTGCTCGTGCAGGATGTCCGAGGCCGGGATGCGCGCGCCGCGCTCGAGCACCTCGAAGCCCTGCTCGGTCATCGGCTGCGTCTCGCCGGCCCGGCGCGAGTAGAGCAGGGTGCGGCCGAGTTCGTACTGCGCCGCCGACGAGCCCGGCCGCTTGCTCGCCTCGCTGAGCGCGAGGCGCAGCGGGTCGGACCATTCCTGCGCGCGCATCCAGGTCGAGAACGCCTGGAACGCGAACAGGCAGGCGAACACCAGCACGATCGCGCGCGGGCGTACGCGGGTCGCGGGCGATTCGACCACGAACGAGGCGATCGCGACGAGCAGGCCGATCGACGGGAAGTAGTTGCGGTGCTCCATCACCAGCATCAGCGGCACGACGGTGCCGGTGAGTGCGTGGCCGGCGAAGAACCACAGCACGCCGAGCGCGAACAGAGGACGCCGGCCGCGCAGCGCGACCGCGGCGACCAGCGCGGCGACGAGCGCGGCGCCGCAGGCGAGCGTCGACGGCGGGTCGAGCAGCCCGCGCGACACGACGACGTCGTCGTGGTAGAGGGTCAGCTGCTCGGGCTGCGGTACGAGCGTCCAGTAGACGTAGTCGACCAGCACGCGCGCCTCGGTCATCAGGCGTTCGATCGCGGTGAACGGGCGCGCATAGCTGGTCTCGCCGCCGACCCAGGTCAGCAACCAGATCGAACCGGCGACCAGCGGCAGGCCGAGCACGAGCGCGAACAGCAGGCGCACGTCGCGCGCCGGCCGGCCGTCACGGGCGCGCCCGCGCGCGAGCGCGAACTCGACGCAGGCGGCGTACAGCGGCAGCAGCACGGCCGACTCCTTCACCAGTACGCCGATGCCCGTGCACAGCGCGAGGCTGAGCCACAGCGCCGCGCTGCCGCCGCTGCCGGTGAGGTGGCGGATGCGCGCGCGCACGTAGCCGCCGAGGCCGAGCAGGACGAAGGTGTTGGAGAGCGACTCGAGGCGCTGCGACACGTACAGCACCGCGGTCAGGTTGATCGTCAGCACCAGCCACAGGCCCGCGAGCAGGGCGGCGACGACCGCGCCGTCGACGCGGCTGCGGCGCGCCTCCGGCACGCAGGCGTCGCGCAGGGCGAGGGTCGCGCGGACCAGTCGGTAGACCAGCCAGCCGTTGAGCAGGTGGATCGCGAGGTTGCTCAGTTTCAGCCAGAACGGGTCGAGCCCGGTGAAGTAATGGTTGAGCGCGAAGCTCAGCATGCCCAGCCAGCGCCCCTGGTGCGCGCCGGATGGGAACGACATCGCCGCGAGCACCCAGTCGCCGAGGCGCAGCGTCTGCACGTGCAGGCGTGCATTCGTGACGATGAAGGTGCTGTCGTCGAACACGAACGCGCCGTACAGGCCGGGCCAGTAGATGCCCGCCGTGACGGCGAGCAGGCCGAACAGGACGATCGTGGCGCGCCGGGACGCGGCGGCGGTCGACGGGCTGCTCATTGGGCTCCTGACTCCTTGCGGTCGAGGGCGTCCTGGATCGCCGCGATCGTGCGGTCCAGCATGCCGAAATGATTGATGCGCCGGAGCGCGGCAAGCTCCTCGCGCGTCTCGTCGAAGCGTCCGGTCGACAGCAGCAGCACGGCGAGGTTGCTCCTCGCCGCGGGATCCAGCGGCGCGCGCCGCACGGCCTCGCGCATGTCGCGTTCCGACTGCTCGCGGTCGTGCAGCAGGTACCACGCGTACTCCGCGTGCACGGACAGCAGGACCGGCGGCGCCGAACCGTGGCTCATCGCGGCGGCGAACGCGTCCTTCAGCGGCGTGATGTCGTCGCCGCAGTAGTGGTCGATGTAGCAATGGTTGAGATTCGCGAGCGCGCGCGCGTCGGACGCGCTCGGCGGCCGCGCCTTCAGTTTCGCGACCAGCGAATCCCACCATTCCCGGCGGATCGGCGCGCGGTCCTCGGCATGGAACGTGATCAGGGACTGCTCGAACGTGACCCCCGCTCCCGGCAGCCGCATGCCGTTCTCGAGCACGAGGAAGCCGTCCTCGCGCATGCGCGAGCCGTCCGGGCGGCGCAGCTTGGTCACCATCAGGTGGCCGAGCGCGAACTGCGCGCTCGGCGACTGCGGCCGCTTGGCCGCCTCGCTGAGCGTCAGCCGGTCCGGATCGGACCATTCGTTCGCGCGCAGCGCCGTCGTCGCGGCGTAGAACGCGAGCACGGCGAGCCAGGCCACGCGCAGCGCGCGCGGCTGCAGGAGGCGCGACTCGATCCCGATCAGCGCGGCCGCCGCGAGCAGCAGGCCGATCGACGGGAAGTAGTTGCGGTGCTCGAACGCGAGCATCAGCGGGATCACCGTGCCCGTCAGCAGGTGGCCGGCGAAGAACCAGAGCAGGCCGAGGGCGAGCAGCGGGCGCGCATGGCGCTGCCACAGCGCGAGCGCGAACAGTGCGGCGAGGCCGAGCAGGCAGGCGAGCGTCGAAGGCGGGTCGAGCAGGCCGCGCGAGACGGCGATGTCGTCGTGGTACAGGGTCAGCTGGTCCAGGCTCGGCGCCAGCGACCAGCGGATGTAGTCGACCAGCACGCGGCACTCGGTCATCAGCCGCTCGGGGATGTCGAACGCGCGGCCGTAGCTGCGGCTGCCGTCGACCCAGCTCGCCAGCCACGCGAGGCCGAGTACGAGCGGCACCAGCAGCAGGGCGCCATACAGCGCGACGACCGCGCGGCTGCGCGAGCCGGCCCGCACGCGCCAACGCGTCAGCACGAACTCGATGCAGGCCGTGTAGAGCGGCAGCAGCACGGCCGACTCCTTCGCCATCACCCCGAGCGTGGTGCAGGTGCCGATGGCGATCCAGAGCCAGGCCGCCTGCACCTCGCCACGCCAGTGGCGACGGCGCGCGCGCAGGTACCACCACAGGCCGAGCAGCACGAACAGGTTCGACAGCGACTCCAGCCGCTGCGACACGTAGAGCACGGCGGTCAGGTTGATCGGCAGCACCAGCCAGAGCGCGGCGATCGCCGCGGCCGCCAGCCCGGCGCGCGTGCGCGTGCCGCGCACGTCGTCGTAGAGCGCGAACAGCGCGCGCAGGGCGAGGAACAGCAGCGCGCCGTTGGCGAGGTGGATGCACAGGTTGGTCAGCTTGAAGCCGTACGGCAGCGGCCCGGACCAGGTCTGGTTCATCGCGAAGCTGAGCATGGTCAGCCAGCGGCCCTGCTGCGCGCCGGACGGGAACGACATCGCCGCGGCGACCCAGTCGCCGAAGCGGCCGCTGGCGACGTCGAGCAGGCGGTTGTTCACGACGAAACTGTAGTCGTCGTAGATGTAGCCCCCGTGCAGGCCGGCCCGGTAGGCGAGCGCGGTCACGACGACGGCGAGGACCAGCAGGGGCCAACCGGAGCGCCAGGCGGCGTTCATGCGTCACCGTTTCGAGGTCAACGACGGGCGGCCGAGTCTAGCCGTCGCCGTGTCGGCGAAGCCAGCGCGCGCGATGCAGGGGCGGCCGCAAAAAAAAGAAAGCCCCTCCGGAGAGGGGCTTTCGGGTAACAGCAAAACCGCGGGCGATCAGCGGCAGCTGGCCGGCAGCAGTTCCTTGTTGACCGTGCTGTCGGTGCAGCTCCAATGCGTGATCTGGCCGTGCGTGACTTCGGTCGTGTCCGGCGTGAGCACGTAGGTCTGCGTGTCAACGCCCGTGCCGACGCTCTTGTACGTGACCGTGATCGCGCCCGTGCCGCCGGCGTAGGTCAGCGAGGTGACGTACTGCGACTTCGTCGTGTTGCCGCAGCCGGCCGCCGTGACGTCCGCCGGCAGCGTGTTCATGCTCGCGACGTACTCGGACACGGACGCCTTGCACGCGTCGGCCGCGACCACGCCCTCGGTGACCTTCGAGCGCTTGATGTAGTTCTGGTACGCCGGCAGCGCGATCGCAGCCAGGATCGCGACGATCGCGACCACGATCATCAGCTCGATCAGCGTGAAGCCCTTCTGGATGTTCTTCATGGGTGTTTCCTCTGGTATGGATCTAACGGTTTGCCCCTAGAGCCGCCAACCTTGCCAGGCGGGCCCGCTTCCGCGATCGCTTCATTGTGCCGGCGATCGACAGCTCGCAGGCCAAATGTAGCAGCTTCCGTGCCAGCGTACAGGAATGTGAACGGCGTCAAGCTTTGTCCGGACGGGAGTTTTGGCTCGAGAAGCGCGTCTCAGAGTAGCGCGACGGCGCCGCAGGTTTTGTCACTGTTTGACATTCCTTGCGCGCTGGTTCGGCCACGGGTCGACCGCGACCGCGCCCAACGGGGTACCGGCCGCGGGGTCGAGCAGCATCACGAGATTCGCCTTGCGCGCGACCAGGGGCACCCACGCCACGTCGTCGGCCGCGCGGCCGATGCGCGCGAGCGCGGACGCGAGCGCCCCGCGTTCCTGCGCGCCGCGTCCGTCGAGCAGTTCGCGCACGGGCCGGGCGCGGCTCAGCAGCTTCGGCGCGACCTCGGGATAGTCGACGTAGAGGCGCGGCAGGCGATCGATGTCCTTGCCGCCCGGGTTGAACGCCATGCGCGTACGTTCGGCATAGTCCTTCGGCAGGATCGCGCCGACCGTGCGCGGCCCGGTGTACGAGAGTGAGCGGAATTCCGGCCTGGAGCCTTCGGCCAGGTCGGCCGCGTCGAGATCGGACGCGGACACGAGCACGAAGCGGTCGACCGCGGCGACGACGAACACCGGCCGCGAGCGCAGCACGACGGACAGGCCGTAGGCGAGTGCGATCGCCTGCGCCAGCGCGATGCAGGCGAGGTCGAACCGGAGGCCGCGCTTGCCCGACTTGAACACGACCAGGGTCAGCAGCGGGCCGAGCACGATGTCGACGCCGACCAGCAGCAGCACCAGCACGTCGGCGCCGGCGGCGCGGAAGTACGGCGGCGGATACCAGACGAACAGCAGCAACGCGCCCACGACCAGGCCGATCGCGACACTGATCGAGGCGTGGATCGAAGCAGCCTTCCAGCGCGACATGCAGGGATACCTCGGGGTTTGCGGGACCGCCGGAAAATATAGTCGACGCATGCGCGCGTGCGAACGGCGACGCCGCCGTGCGCCGGAATCGGCCCGCGGTGACGGATGCGCGCAAGCCTGCGTGGCGGGGGGCAGCGGGCGAACACGCGCCGGGATGACGCGGCCGGCGCGCCGGCCGGCGCGCCGCAGCGGCCCTACTCGATGCCGAGCTTCTCGAGCCGGTAGCGCAGCTGGCGCAGGGTGAGGCCGAGCTGCTTCGCGGCCGCGGTGCGGTTCCAGCGCGTCGCCTCGAGCGCCTTCATGATCGCGGCGCGCTCGGTTTCGGCGACGGCTGCGGCGAGGTCGTTCGGGAAGCCCTCGTCCTCGGCCGGCTCCGGTGCGAAGGCCGGCTGCGCGCGGGCGGGTTCGGATGCGCCGCCCGGCGGCGCGCCGGTCGGCGTGTTGGCCCAGGTGTCGGCATAGGCGCTGGCGGACCGTTCGCCCGCAGCGAGGCGCAGGTCGCCGATGCCGATGCTGTTGTTCTCGCACAGCGCGACCGCGCGCTCGAGCACGTTCTCGAGTTCGCGCACGTTGCCGGGGAAGTCGTAGGCGAGCAGCGCCTTCAGCGCGTCCGGCGCCAGCCGCGCCTGCGGCAGGCCGCTGTCGCGCGCGAGGCGTTCGAGCACGCGGCCGGCCAGCTTGGGGATGTCCTCGCGGCGGTCGCGCAGCGGCGGCACGCGCAGTTCGATCACGTTGATGCGGTAGAACAGGTCCTGGCGGAACGAGCCGAGCTCGACCAGGCGCGCGAGGTTCTTGTGCGTCGCCGACAGGATGCGCACGTCGACGCCGACCTCGGCGCGCGCGCCGATCGGGCGCACGGCCTTCTCCTGGATCACGCGCAGCAGCTTCACCTGCATGTGCATCGGCAGTTCCGCGACCTCGTCGAGGAACAGCGTGCCGCCCTGCGCGGCGTGGAACAGGCCGTCCTTGTCGGCCTGCGCGCCGGTGAAGCTCCCGCGCTTGTGGCCGAAGAACTCGCTTTCCATCAGTTCGGACGGGATCGCGCCGCAGTTGACCGGCACGAACGGCGCGCCCGCGCGCGGCCCGAGTTCGTGGATCAGCCGCGCGACGAGCTCCTTGCCGACGCCGGACTCGCCGGCGATGTAGACCGGCGCCTGGCTGCGCGCGACCTTGGCGATGGTCGCGCGCAGTTCGTTCATCGGCGCGGAATCGCCGATCAGCTTGCTCGTGCTGGTCGACTGCTCGGCGCGCTTCTCCTCCGACAGCTTGAGCGCGGTCTGTACCAGGCGGCGCAGCACGCTGATGTCGACCGGCTTGGAGACGAAGTCGAACGCGCCGGCCTTGAGCGCGTCGACGGCGGCGTCGACGTTGCCGTACGCGGTGATCATCGCGATCGGCGTTTCCGGGTACTGCGCCGCGACCAGCGCGATGATCTCCTGGCCCGAGCCGTCGGGCAGGCGCATGTCGGTGAAGCACAGCGCGTAGCGCCGCTCGGCGAGTCGCTGGCGCGCCTCGGCGACGGTCGCCGCGGTCTCCACGATCAGGTCCATGCGCCCGAGCGTCAGCGTCAGCAGCTCGCGGATGTCCCGCTCGTCGTCGATGACCAGTGCGTAATGCTTGCTCATGCCGTCTGCGTGGATCGCATGGGGGTGCGGGTAGCGTGCAAGGGTAATTCGCGCGCCATTCCAACGCAAAGGCCGTTCCTTTGTGCTGAGTGCGGCATCGATCTCACCTGCATTGCGGTGTACCCCGGCCGGATCCCCGGCGCTTCGATCCTGAACGTCCCGACACGACCGGCTGCAGCGGCCACGCGGGCGATCGCCTAGGCCGACTGCGGGCTGATGCGCGAGGCGAGCAGCGCCCCGGCGGGCGCCAGCGTGATGCGGAAGCAGGCGCCGCCGCCGGCGACCGGCACGTACTCGAGCGTGGCCTGGCTCGCCTCGCTCATCTGCTTGGCGAGGTAGAGGCCGAGGCCGGTGCCGTATTCGTGCGTGGTGTAGAACGGCTCGAAGATCTGCGCGGCAACCTTCGGCGGGATGCCCGGGCCGCGGTCGATGATCTCGATCAGCGGCGGCCCCTTCTCCGCGGCGAGGCGCGCGACCACGCTGACGCGCGCCGGCTGGTTCGGCTGGCGGCCGTAGCGCAGCGCGTTCTGCACCAGGTTCCAGACCACCTGCTGCAGGTGCTGCGGATCGGCCATCGCCTCGATCGTGCGGTTGTGGATCACCGCGCGCAGCAGGTCCTGGCCGAGGTCGTTGGCCTGCTTGTAGTCCTCGACGAAGGCGAGCACCCACGCGTTGAGGTCGATCGTCTCCGGCCGCGAGCGCTCGCGCCGCGACAGCTGCAGGATGTTCTCGACGACGTCGTTCGCACGCGTGCAGTGGTTGTTGATGATGTCGACGAGGCGCTTGTCCTCGGCGTTCAGGTCCGGCGATTCGGCCAGCAGCTGCGCCGAGTAGCGGATCGCCGCGAGCGGGTTGCGGATCTCGTGCGCGATCGAGGCCGACAGCCGCCCGAGCGAGGACAGGGTGAGCTCCTCGGCGCGCCGCGACAGCAGCGAGGTGTCGTCGAGGAAGATCAGCACGTTGGTGTCGTCGTTCGGCGCGAGCCGGGTGAAGCGCGGGATGACCTCGGGCACGTCGTGCGCGAGCGCGACCGCGGTCTGCTCGGACTTGCCGGTGTGGCGCCAGTGGTACAGCCGGCGCGACAGCTCCGGCGCGACCGAGCCGAGCTCGCGCTGGCCCGGCGACGGGTTGCCGATCAGGTGCCAGGCCGATTCGTTGATGCGCAGGATGTGGTTGGCGCGGTCGACCAGCAGCACGCCGGTCTTCATGCGCTGGATGATGAGGTCGTTGATCTGCTCGAGGTTGAGCAGGTCGACGCCGCGCTGCGCGGCGAGGTCCTCGGCCGCGCGCATGTGGCCGCCGAGGTAGCGCAGCAGCGCGGCGACGATGAAGTAGGCGACGACGATCGCGGTGGTCTCCACGCCGCTGGTGGCCGGCCGGTCGTGCGCGAACAGGTCGTACAGCGCGGGCGAGGCGACGCCGATCGCGGCCAGCGTCGCCAGCAGGTACGCGTACCGGGGCAGCAGCAGCGCCGCGATGCCGACGTTGACCAGCAGCATCATCGGCACCAGCGTGTGGCCGGACAGCGCGACCAGCACCAGCGAGGCGGCGAGGATGTCGATCAGCAGCGAGACCGCGATCGTGGCCGACAGGCGCAGGCGCAGGCGTTCGGTGCCGACCAGCAGCGCGATCGCGATGACCGCGTAGGTCGCCGCGGCGACCTGGCCGAGCATCGGCCGCGACACGTGCACCCACTCGATCGCGTACGGGCTGTAGACGAGCCCGGTGTAGACGACCGCCTCGAGGCAGCGGTAGAGGTTGAAGAAGTAGAGTTCGCGCCGGGTGATGTCGCCCGGGTAGGCAGCCGTGCTGTGCAAGTGGGCTCCCGCGCTCACAAGGGCTCCGTGTGCGCGGCAGTATAGCCGCAGCCCGGGCGGTGCGCGGACGGCTACCCCGTCGCGGTGCACGGCGGCGCGCCGGCCGGTGTGCTGCGGTTCCGCGCCGCAGGCGCGCCGGCCCGGCCGGCTTCGCCTTGCCATCGCGTGGCCCGAGCCCGGACAATAGGCGACCCGTTCGGCCGGCCCTGCGCCGCCACTCTCCGGATCGTGTCCCTGCGGTGCTGCCGCGCCGCGGACGCGTGTCCCCCGTCCAAGGTGCCTGCATGAATTTCCACGAATACCAAGCGAAGGAACTGTTCGCCGACTACGGCATCCCGGTCCCGCCGGGCAAGGTCGCCTCGACCCCGGAGCAGGCGGTCGAAGCCGCCCGCGCGCTCGGCGGCGAACAGTGGATGGTCAAGGCGCAGATCCATGCCGGTGGCCGCGGCAAGGCCGGCGGCGTGAAGTTCTGCAAGTCGCTCGACGAGGTCCAGGCGGCCGCCGCCGGCATGCTCGGCAAGCGCATGGAGACCTACCAGTCCGGTGGCCGCGCGCTGCCGGTGAACCTGGTGCTGGTCACCGACGCGACCGACATCGCGAAGGAACTGTACCTCTCGGTGCTGGTCGACCGCGGCAGCAGGACGGTGTCGTTCATCGCGTCCGCGCAGGGCGGCGTCGACATCGAGCAGGTCGCGCGCGAGACGCCGGAAGACATCCACACGATCGAGGTCGACTTCGTCGAGGGCCTGCAGCCGTACCAGTGCCGCAAGCTCGCGTTCGACATGGGACTCAACGCGAAGCAGGCGAACCAGCTGACGAAGATCATGCTCGGCCTGTACAAGCTGTTCAACGAGAAGGACCTCGCCCTGGTCGAGCTGAACCCGCTCGCGATCGTCGCTTCCGGCGACCTGATGGCGCTCGACGGCAAGGTCAACTCGGACGACAACGCCGAGTTCCGCCACCCCAGGCTGGTCGCGATGCGCGACGAGTCGCAGGAAGACCCGGCCGAGGCGGCCGCGGTCAAGAACAACCTCAACTACGTCACGATGGACGGCAACATCGGCTGCATGGTCAACGGCGCCGGCCTCGCGATGGCGACGATGGACGTGATCAAGCTCGCCGGCGGCGAACCGGCGAACTTCCTCGACGTCGGCGGCGGCGCGACCAAGGAGCGCGTGACCGAGGCGTTCAAGCTGATCCTGTCCTCGGACAAGGTGCAGGCGATCCTGGTCAACATCTTCGGCGGCATCGTCCGCTGCGACCTGATCGCCGAGGGCATCATCGCCGCGGTCAAGGAAGTCGGGCTGAAGATCCCGGTCGTGGTGCGCCTGCAGGGCACCAACGTCGAGAAGGGCCGCGAGCTGCTCGCCAATTCCGGCCTCGCGATCACGCCGGCCGACGACCTCAACGACGCCGCCCGCAAGGCGGTCGCCGCGGCCAAGGCGGCCTGACGGCGCATCGCGCGGGCGCTGGCGCCCGGTCGAAGACCTTGCAGGGGCGCCACCTCGCGACCCCTGCGCGACGAATCCTCGGGAGCGGCGGCGCCGCTTCCACCAAGGCAGGACTACCCATGAGCGTTTTGGTCAACAAGAACACCAAGGTCATCACCCAGGGCTTCACCGGCCAGCAGGGCACGTTCCATTCCGAGCAGGCGCTGGAATACGGCACCAAGCTCGTCGGCGGCGTCACGCCGGGCAAGGGCGGCAGCACGCACATCGGCCTGCCGGTCTACGACACCGTGCTCGACGCGGTCGACGACACCGGCGCGGACGCGTCGATGATCTTCGTGCCGCCGCCGTTCGCGGCCGATGCGATCCTCGAGGCGGCCGACGCCGGCATCAAGGTCATCGTCGCGATCACCGAGGGCATCCCCGTGCTCGACATGCTGCGGGTCAAGAACGTGCTCAAGCAGCATCCGGAGACCGTGCTGATCGGCCCGAACTGTCCCGGCATCATCACGCCGGGCGAGTGCAAGATCGGCATCATGCCGGGCCACATCCACAAGCCGGGCAAGGTCGGCATCGTGTCGCGTTCGGGCACGCTGACCTACGAGGCGGTGTTCCAGACCACCAACGTCGGCCTCGGCCAGTCGACCTGCATCGGCATCGGCGGCGACCCGATCAACGGCCTCAACTTCATCGACTGCCTCAAGCTGTTCCAGGACGACCCGCAGACCGAAGGCATCATCATGGTCGGCGAAATCGGCGGCAGCGCCGAGGAGGAAGCGGCCGAGTTCATCGCCGAGTACGTGAAGAAGCCGGTCGTCGCCTTCATCGCCGGCGCGTCGGCCCCGGCCGGCAAGCGCATGGGCCACGCCGGCGCGATCATCTCCGGCGGCAAGGGCACGGCGGCGGCGAAGTTCGCCGCGCTCGAGAAGGCCGGCGTGACGACCGTGAAGTCGCCGGCCGACCTCGGCACGACCCTCGCCGCGAAGATGCGCTGAGGCGCTTGCGCCGCTGCCGCGTGCGGAGAGCGGAAACGTGCCCCGCTCCCGCCCGCGACCGATGCCGCCCCCGCCTCTCCCACCAGCGGGAGAGGCGACAGCATTCGTATCGCTCCCGCAACGGGAGCGGCGACAGCCGATTTCTTCCCCGGTCCCCGCGCTTCGCGTTCTTCCTGTTCAGCTACGCCCGTGCCGGCGCGTGCAGGGCCGGCGAATGCGGGCCGCTGCACGGCGTGATGTCCACTCCGGGCGACAAACGGCGTTAGGATGCGCATAGCGCCGCTGCGTCCAGGAGGGGGACATGCGCCGCCGCATCGCCATCATGCTGGTCACTGCGTCGTGCACGGTCGCATCGGCGCAGATCATTCCGCGCAATCCCGATGACGACGGCGTGCCGTCGGTCACCGACGCGTCGGTGCCGCTGACCTACGTCGGTGGCGACGGCAGCGTGTCGATCGGCGTCAACGGCGAGGGCCGCACCGAAGGCCAGCTGCTCGGCGTGTTCGCGCGCAACGACGCGCGCGCGGTGGTCGGCCAGCTGTGGTGGGACCGCGCCGGCGCCGGCGGCATCCAGGGCGACTACAACTGGCTCTGGGGTGGCGATCCGGTGTTCGCGCGCGAGCATCCGGACCAGGCCACCGTGAGCCGGCTCAGCTTCGCGATCGACCAGAACGCCGAACACGACCGCAAGGCGACGATCGGCTTCGGCATCGAGCGGCGCGCGTACTCGGTCGAGGCCTGGCTTGCGCGCGGCATCAGCAAGGCGCGCGCGGCCGGTCACCGGCTGCACGACGACCTCGCCCAGGTCGGCGGCACCGACGACATCGGCACCTGGACCGAGGTCGAGACGACCACCACCGACACGCTGTTCGAAGCCAAGCCGTACGGGCTCGAGGTCGGCCTGCACTTCGGCCACGTGTTCGATCCGCTCGGCATGCGCCTGCACGGCGGCGCGAGCACGGCGGACGGCGACGGCGCGCGCGCGACGACGTTCTCGCTCGGCCTCGACACGCCGCTCGGGCGGCGCGGCTGGGGCCTGTCGGCGCTGGCCGAGCACGTCGCGCGCAGCGGTGGCGCCGGCGGCGAGGACGACGATCGCCTGTCGGTGTTCCTGCGCTACGAGTTCAGCCGCCGCGGCGGCACCTTCGCGCCGACCTCGGCGGTGCAGGACACCGCGTGGATCTCGCGCGCGCTGGCACGGCCGTCCAGCGCGCACCCGCGCACGGTCGAGACCTATCGCCGCACGCGCTCGCAGGTGGTCTCGGTCACGCGTGGACCGCGCCAGTACACCAACCATTTCCCCGTCGCGCAGGCCGACAGCGCCAGCACGCCGCAGGGCGTCGCGGTCACCATCGACGCGCTCGCCAACGACACCGACGCCGACGGCGACACCCTCGTGCTGGTCGCGGTGACGCAACCGGCACACGGCACGGCGGCGGCGCTCGGCAGCCGCATCGGCTACACGCCGGCCGCCGGCTTCACCGGTGTCGACACCTTCTCGTACACGGTCAGCGACGGTCGTGGCGGCAACGCGACCGGAGCAGTCACGGTCACCGTCGGCGGCGCCGGCGCGAACAGCGCGCCGGTGCCCCGGGACGACGTCGCGACGGCCAGCGCCGGCGGCTCGGTGCTGGTCCCCGTACTCGCCAACGACATGGATCCCGACGGTGACACCCTCTCGATCGCGAGCGTGGGCACGCCGGCGCACGGCACCGCGACGATCACCGGCCAGGGCATCCTCTACACGCCGGAGCCGGGCTACAGCGGCAGCGACCGTTTCAGCTACGTCGTCAGCGACGGCCGCGGCGGCACCGCGACGGCGACCGTCACCATCACGGTCGCGCCGCTGCCGAACCGCAATCCGTTCGCGCGCGCGGACACGGCGAGCGCGGCCAGCGGCGTGCCGGTCATGATCGACGTGCTCGCCAACGACGCCGACCCCGACGGCGACGCGATCGACCTCGCGACGGTCGGCCTGCCGGCGAACGGCACCGCGACGCGCGTCGGCAACCAGGTCGAATACACCTCGGTCGCCGGTTTCGCGGGCACCGATGCGTTCACCTACACGATCAGCGACGGTCGCGGCGGCAGCGCGAGCGCGACCGTGCGCGTCACCGTGGCGGCAGCGCCGAACCAGGCGCCGGTCGCGGTCGACGACGCGGCGACGACCACGGCGGGCGCCGCGGTCGCGATCCCCGTGCTCGGCAACGACAGCGATCCGGACGGCGACCCGCTGACGATCAGCGCGACGACCGCGCCCGCGTCCGGCTCCGTCGCGGTCGCCGGCGGCGTCATCACGTACACGCCCGCGGCCGGATTCGTCGGCCTCGACGCGTTCACCTATACGATCGAGGACGGCCGCGGCGGCAGCGCGACCGCGACCGTGCGCGTGACCGTGACCGCGCTGCCGAACCAGCCGCCGGTCGCGGTCGACGATGCCGCGGCGACGACCTTCGGCGCGCCGGTCACGATCCCGGTGCTCGCGAACGACAGCGATCCCGACGGGGATCCGCTCCTCATCGCGGCGACGACGCCGCCCGCGTTCGGCACCATCGCGGTCGCCGGTGCCACGATCACCTACACGCCGTCGACCACCGTGCCCGGCGTCGACCAGTTCACCTACACGATCGAGGACGGCCGCGACGGCAGCGCGACCGCGACCGTGCGCGTGACGGTGGGCGGGCCGAACCAGCCGCCGGTCGCGGTCGACGACCTCGCGGCGACGCCGTTCGGGACGCCGGTGACGATCCCGGTGCTCGACAACGACAGCGACCCCGAGGGCGATCCACTGACCATCGAATCGGTGACCGTGCCGCTCGGCGGAACCGCGGCCATCGCTGGCAACGCCGTCGTCTACGTGCCGGGCGCGGGCTTCACCGGGCCGGACCGCTTCGCCTACACGATCAACGACGGCCGCGGCGGCACGGCGACCGCGTTCGTGACCGTGGTGGTCGGACAGGCGCCGAACCAGCCGCCGATCGCGGTGCCCGATACCGGTGCCCTGAACCAGACCGTGATCGACGTGCTCGCCAACGACAGCGATCCCGACGGTGATCCGCTGACGATCATCGCGGTCACGCAGCCGGTCGCGGGCACGGGCAATCCGGGCACGGTCGCGATCACCGGGAACAACGTCACCTGGACGCCGACGGCGGGTTTCCTCGGCGCGGCGACGTTCACCTACACGATCTCCGACGGCCGCGGCGGTACCGCGACCGCGCAGGTGGACGTCGCGATCGGCATTCCGTGACGGTTCGGCGGCGAGGGGCGACGCGGTCGTACAATCCGCGTCGCCTTCCCCGATCGCCGACCGCATGGCCAAGCTCCGCATCGCACTCGCCCAGTTCGATTTCCCGGTCGGCGCCGTCGCGCGCAACGAGGAGCGCATCGCCGCGCTGATTGCCGAGGCGCGGGACCGCCATCGCGCCGACGTGGTGCTGTTTCCCGAGCTCGCGCTGAGCGGCTATCCGCCCGAGGACCTGCTGCTGCGCCCGAGCTTCCTCGCCGCCTGTGAGGAATCGATCGGCCGCATCGCGTCCGGCGTGCACGGCATCGTCGCCGTCGTCGGCTGGCCCGAGGCCGCCGGTTCGATCGTCTACAACGCGGCGAGCGTGCTGCGCGACGGCCGGATCGCGACGACCTACCGCAAGCGCGAACTGCCGAACTACGCCGTGTTCGACGAGCGGCGCTGGTTCGACGTCGACCCGGACGGCGGCGATTGCGTGTTCGAAGTGAACGGCATGCGCGTCGGCGTCGTCGTCTGCGAGGACCTCTGGTTCGCCGAACCGCTGGCCGGCACCGTCGCGGCCGGCGCCGAGATCGTGCTGGTGCCGAACGCGTCGCCGTTCGAGCGCGACAAGCATGCGCAGCGCGACGCCCTGCTGGCCGAGCGCGTGCGCGAGTCGCGCTCCGGCGGTGGCCCCGGCGTCGGCATCGCCTACCTCAACCTCGTCGGCGGCCAGGACGCGGTCGTGTTCGACGGCGCCTCCGTGCTCGCCGACGGCGACGGCCACGTGCACCCGGCCGCGCGCGCGTTCGAGGACCACTGGCTGGTGGCGGAGTACGACAGCGGCACGCGGCGCTTCACGCCGGTCGACTGGCCGGTCGAGGACGACGAGGGCCGCGATGCGCTCGCGTGGCGCGCGATCGTGCGCGGCACGCGCGACTACTTCGCGAAGAACGGCTTCCAGCGCGCGTGGATCGGCCTCTCCGGCGGCATCGATTCCGCATTCGTGCTCGCGGTCGCGGTCGACGCGCTCGGCGCCGGCAACGTCGTCGGCGTGCGCCTGCCGTCGCGTTACACGTCCGACCTCAGCAACGACCTCGCCGAGGAGCAGGCGCGCGCGCTCGGCGTGCGCCTGCTGACGGTGCCGATCGAGGCGCCGTTCGGCGGCTTCCTCGAGGCGCTGGGTCCCGCCTTCGACGCCTTCGACCCGGCGCCGGCGCCACCCGGCGACGTCACGCCGGAGAACCTGCAGTCGCGCTGCCGCGGCGCGATCCTGATGGCGCTGTCGAACCGCTTCCACGGCCTGGTGCTGACCACCGGCAACAAGAGCGAGTACGCGGTCGGCTACGCGACGATCTACGGCGACATGTGCGGCGGTTACGCGCCGATCAAGGACCTCTACAAGACCGAGGTGTTCGCGCTCGCGCGCTGGCGCAACGCGGTCGCCGGCGCGCCGGTGATCCCGCCCGCGGTGATCGCGCGCCCGCCCTCGGCCGAACTGCGCGAGAACCAGACCGACCAGGATTCGCTGCCGCCGTACGACGTGCTCGACGCGATCCTGCTGCGGCACGTCGACCAGGAGCAGTCACGCGACGAGATCGTCGCCGCGGGCTTCGACGCCGCCACGGTCGACCGCGTGCTGCGCCTCGTGCGCGCCGGCGAGTGGAAGCGCCAGCAGGCCGCGCCGGGTCCGAAGGTATCCCGTCGCGCCTTCGGCCGCGAACGCCGCTACCCGATCACGTCGGGCTGGCGCTGAGGCTGCGTTGCGCCCGGCACCGAAGTCGAAGCGAAGCCGAAGCCTTCCCCTTGGACTTCCCCTCTCGCGCTTGCGGGAGAGGGCCGGGTCAGGGCGCTCGGAGCGAGGCACTCCGCGGGTCGCCCGCGAGTCGCAAGTACCACCCTCCGTTCGCGCCGCCCATCGGGGCGCCTCGCTCCGCGTTCCCCTCGCGCGCACGCCGGGCGAGTTTCTCGCGCAGGCGGGAGAGGCGAAGACATGCGGGAACGGGAAGGAGACGCAGGCGCAGGGCGCGTGGCGGCAACGTGCTCGTCCAGGCGCGCCGTGCGAGAGGGCTGTTCCGCGGGGCTCGGTGCCTTCGCGGTTCAGGCTTCCAGTTCTTGCGTTGCCGCGGTTCTCGCCCTGGCCGGACCGTGCGTCAGCGGTTGGAGAGCGGGATCAGCTTCCACCAGTTGGAGCGGTAGCGCGGCCAGCGGCCGGACAGGGCCGGGTGTTCGGGGTAGTTCAGCTTGAGCACGCGCTCGGCGTCGTCAGCGAGCTTTTCCTGGCCGAGCGAACGGTAGCTGTTCATCATGACCGCGAGCGCGTCGCCGGCCTGCGGCGTCTGCGGGTAGGACTCGATGACCGTCTTGGCGCGGTTCGACGCGGCCACGTAGGCGCCGCGCTTGAGGTAGTAGAGGGCGATGTTGAGGTCGGCCTGCGCCATCTGGTTGCGCAGGTAGACCATGCGCTGGCGCGCATCGGCGGCGTAGGTGCTCTGCGGGTAGCGCGAGAGCAGGGCACCGAAGTCCTCGAACGACTGGCGCACGTTCATCTGGTCGCGCTGGGTCATGTCGAGGCCGACGTAGCGCTCGAGGAAGCCGCCCGAGCGGTTGAAGTTGATCAGGCCGCGCAGGTAGTAGGCGTAGTCGACGTGGCGGTGCGTCGGGTAGGTCTTGATGAAGCGGTTGATGGTCGAGTACGCCTCGTCGGGCTTGTCGTCCTTGTACTGCGCGTAGGCGAGGTTCAGCTGCGCCTGCTCGGTGTACGGGCCGAACGGGAAGCGCGAGTTCAGCCGCGTGAAGGCGCGGATCGCGAGGTCGTTGTTGCCCGCCTCGAGTCCGTCGACGCCCTTCCGGTAGAGTTCCTCGACGGTCATCGTGTCGAAGGTCGTGCCCTTCTTGCCCCGGTTGAACAGGGAGCAGCCGGCGAGCGTCGCGAACAGGACGACCAGCGCGACGCGCAGGATGAAGCGGAAGCTGGGGGAGACTCGCATGCGGGTGGCGGGCTCTGCGATGATGGAAGGAGGTTCGGGACCGTCGGTCCGGCCGCAGGCAGGCGCCGGTCCGCCCGCGGCGCCTCCGCGCCGCGCGAACCACGGATCATAACCCGAAACCCCGCCGCCGCTGGAAGCGCGACCGGCAGTCCACGAGGTAGCCGCGCCGCATGTCCGAAGCCGAGTCCCGCCTGAACGCGACCATCCCCGACCACCTCGCCGGCCGCCGCTTCGACCAGGCGCTGGCCGAGCTGTTCGCCGAGTATTCGCGCTCGCGCCTGGCCACCTGGATCAAGTCCGGGGCAGCCACGCTCGACGGCGCCGTGGTGCCGCCGCGGCAGATCGTGCTCGGCGGCGAGCAGGTCGCGATCGAAGTCCGCCCCGAGCGCGAGATCGCGGCCGAGGCGGAGGACATCGCGCTGGACATCCGCTACGAGGACGCCGACGTCCTCGTCGTCGCCAAGCCCGCCGGGCTGGTCGTGCACCCGGGCGCCGGCAATCCGGCCGGCACGCTGCAGAACGCGCTGCTGCACCACGAGCCGAAACTCGCGCAGATCCCACGCGGCGGCATCGTGCACCGGCTCGACAAGGACACCTCGGGCCTGATGGTGGTGGCGCGCTCGATGCGCGCGCACACTTCGCTGGTCGAGCAGCTCTCCGAGCGCGACGTGCATCGCCAGTACGCCGCGATCGTCTACGGCGCGATGGTCGCCGGCGGCCGCGTCGACGCGCCGATCGGCCGCCATCCGCGCGACCGCCTGAAGCAGGCCGTGCGCGAGGACGGGCGCGAAGCGGTGACCCACTATCGCGTGCGCGAGCGCTTCCGCAGCATGACCCTGGTCGAATGCCGCCTCGAGACGGGGCGCACGCACCAGATCCGCGTGCACATGGCGTACGTGAAGCACCCGCTGGTCGGCGATCCGCAGTACGGCGGGCTGCTCAAGCTGCCCAAGGGCGCAGACCCGGGGCTCATCGAGGCGCTGCGTGGCTTCCGGCGCCAGGCGCTGCACGCCGAGAAGCTCGAGTTCGCGCACCCGAAGACCGGCAAGCCGGTCACGTTCGAGGCCGAACTGCCGCAGGACATGCGCGACCTGCTCGCCGCGCTGCGCGCGGACACGCAACAGAACGGCTGAGCCGATGGCCTGGCCGCGTGCCGTCCTCGTGCCCGACTGGCCGGCGCCGCCGGGCGTCCTCGCGGCGACGACGACGCGCGCGCTGCCCGGTCTTTCGGCAGGCCCGTACGCGCACTTCAACCTCGGCGCGCGCTGCGGCGACGAGCCGCGCGCGGTCGAGGCCAACCGCGCCGCGCTCGGCGCGCTGCTCGGCCTGCCGTCACCGCCACGATGGCTGCGCCAGGTCCATGGCACGCGCGTGGTCGAGGCGACGTCGACGGCGGACGGAGTCGAGCCGGAGGCGGATGCCGCGGTCGCGCGGGAACCGGGCGTGGTGCTGGCGATCCTGACTGCCGACTGCCTGCCGGTGCTGTTCTGTACCGACGATGGCGGCACGATCGGCGCCGCGCACGCGGGCTGGCGCGGCCTCGCCGCCGGCGTGCTCGAGCGCACGGTCGAGGCGATCGCGGCTGCGCCGTCGCGCGTGCTCGCCTGGATCGGTCCCGCGATCGGCGCGGCCTCCTACGAGGTCGGCGAAGCGGTGCGCGACGCGTTCGTCGCGATCGATGCGGGCGCGGCCGATGCCTTCGCGGAAACCCGCCCCGGCCACTGGCGCTGCGACCTCGCGCATCTCGCGCGGCGCCGGCTCGCCGCGGCCGGCGTCGCGCGCGTGCACGGCGGCGGCTTCGACACCTTCGGCGACGAGCGCTTCTATTCGTACCGGCGCGGACCGGTGACGGGGCGCTTCGCCACGCTGGCCTGGACCGTGCCCGCGCGGCACGGCATGGCGTGACGGCATGCAGCCCGGGCGCGAAGTCGTCGTGCAGCCATTGTTCCAGCGCCTGCTCGGCGATGCGTTCGACGAGCTCGCGCCGCGCGTGCGGGCGCTGCACACGCACCCCGGCACGCGGCGCTATCGGGGCGGCATCGAGGTCGAGCGCGGCCGCCATCCGCTCGCGCGCTGCGCCGCGTGGCTGACGCACCTGCCACCGGCCGGCCGGGCGCCGCTCGAGGTCGAAATCGTCGCGGACGCGGATGGCGAATGCTGGACGCGCCGTGTCGGTTCGCACGCGATGCGCTCGCGGTTGCGCGCGCACGGCGGCCTGCTGCGCGAATACCTCGGGCCGGTCCGCTTCGAGTTCCGCCTGCACGCGGTCGACGGCGGTGTTGCATGGACGGTCGTCGGGGTACGCGCGTTCGGCCTGCCCCTGCCGGCACGCTGGTTCCGCGGCGTCGATGCGCGCGGCGGCGAGACGGACGGGCGCTACACCTTCGACGTGCGCGCCTCGTTGCCGTTCGCCGGCTTGCTCGCGCACTACCGCGGCTGGCTCGACGTCGACGGAGGCGGCCGCGCGCGCTCCGGGAATTGACCCGCGCGGCTCCAATCAGTACCATTTAGGTCCTGATTAAACGCTGCCCTGCCATGCTCCGCGTCAGCAAGCTCACCGACTACGCGACCGTCGTCATGACCTGCCTCGCCGGGGCCGGCGACGGCGTGCTCAGCGCGCAGGTGCTGGCCGAGCGCGCGCGGCTGGAGCCGCCGACCGTGAGCAAGCTGCTCAAGCAGCTCGCCCAGGCGGAGCTGGTCGCCTCGGTGCGCGGCGCGAACGGCGGCTACCGCCTCGCGCGGGCGCCCGAGCGCATCTCGATCGCCGACATCGTGACCGCGATGGAGGGTCCGATCGGCATGACCGAATGCAGCGCGCATGCAGGGCAGTGCGGGCACGAATCGCATTGCGGCGTGCGCGCCAACTGGCAGCGCATCAACCAGGCGATCTCGAGCGCGCTCGAGGGCGTGACGCTCGCCGACATGATCGCGCCGCCGCCGCCGCGGCGCGCCGGCGCGATTCCGCTGCGGGTGGCGACCGCATGAACCCGGCCCGGAACCGACGTGTTCCGGCCTCTGCAGGACGATCAGGCAGCCCGATGGCGACCCACATCGAAACCGACATCGAAGCACGCGAGCGCATCGCCGAGGCGAAGGGCAACGCGGCGGTCGAAGCCGCGCTGAACCGGCGCTACGAGGCCGGCTTCGTCACCGACATCGAGAGCGAAAGCCTGCCGCCGGGGCTCGACGAGGACGTGGTGCGCGCGATCTCGGCGCGCAAGGGCGAGCCGGAGTGGATGACCGAATGGCGCCTCGCGGCGTACCGCCACTGGCGGACGATGACGCCGCCGCACTGGGCCAGGCTCGAGATCGAGCCGATCGACTTCCAGGCGATCAGCTACTTCTCGCAGCCGAAGAACCGCCCGAAGTCGCTCGACGAGGTCGACCCGAAGCTCCTGGAGACCTACGACAAGCTCGGCGTGCCGCTGCACGAACGCGCGCGGCTGGCCGGCGTCGCGGTCGATGCCGTCTTCGACTCGGTCTCGGTCGGCACCACCTTCCGCAAGGAACTGGCCGCTGCCGGCGTGATCTTCTGCTCGATCTCCGAGGCGATCCGCGAGTATCCCGAGCTGGTGCGCGAGTACCTCGGCAGCGTCGTGCCGGTCGGCGACAACTACTTCGCGGCGCTGAATTCCGCCGTGTTCTCCGACGGCTCGTTCGTGTTCGTGCCCAAGGGGGTGCGCTGCCCGATGGAGCTGTCGACCTATTTCCGCATCAACGCGCGCGACACCGGCCAGTTCGAGCGCACGCTGCTGGTCGCCGAGGAGGGCGCGAGCGTGTCCTACCTCGAGGGCTGCACCGCGCCGATGCGCGACGAGAACCAGCTGCATGCCGCGGTCGTCGAGCTGGTCGCGCTCGACGACGCGAGCATCAAGTACTCGACCGTGCAGAACTGGTATCCGGGCGACGAGAACGGCGTCGGCGGCATCTACAACTTCGTGACCAAGCGCGGTGATTGCCGCGGCGCGCGCTCGAAGATCTCCTGGACCCAGGTCGAGACCGGCTCGGCGATCACCTGGAAGTACCCGAGCTGCGTGCTGCGCGGCGACGACTCGGTCGGCGAGTTCAACTCGGTCGCGCTGACCCACCACCGCCAGCAGGCCGACACCGGCACCAAGATGATCCACATCGGCCGCAACACGAAGTCGAAGATCGTGTCGAAGGGCATCAGCGCCGGGCGCGGCCAGAACACCTACCGCGGCCTGGTGCGGGTCGAGAAGGGCGCGGAAGGCGCGCGCAACCACACCCAGTGCGATTCGCTGCTGATCGGCAAGCAGTGCGGCGCGCACACGTTCCCGTACATCGAGGTGAAGAATCCCGGTGCGATCGTCGAGCACGAGGCGACGACCTCGAAGATCTCCGAGGACCAGCTGTTCTACTGCCGCAGTCGCGGCATCGGCGAGGAAGACGCGGTGTCGATGATCGTCGACGGATTCTGCAAGCAGGTGTTCAGGGAGCTGCCGATGGAATTCGCGGTGGAGGCGAAGAAGCTGCTCGAGGTGTCGCTGGAAGGAGCGGTCGGATGACGCCGTCGCTGCTCGCCCTGCTGCTCGGCGCCGCCGCGACGGTCGGTGCCGCGTCCGCCGCGACGACCACGCCGGCCTCGAACGGCGCGACGGCCAGGCCTGCGCCGGCCGCGTCGCCCGCGCGCGTGGACGACGGCGTGCGCTACCTGCCCGACATCCACGGCCGCCTCGCCGGCGCGCGCGGCTTCGTGCCGACCAACGTCTGCCTGCGACGCGAGGGCTCGGAGATCACGCAGTGCGCGTACACCGATTCCGAGGGCCGCTTCCGCCTGCCCGGATTCGGCGCGGTGCACCCGGCGCGACCCGGCGACCACGACGGGCACGGCGGCGAGTACCCCGACTACTGGCTCGAGCTCGGCACGCGCACGAAGGCGACCCGGCGCCTGTGGACGGTCGAGCTGTTCGACCGTCGCCACGTTCCACTCCATCTCGACTGCGATCCCGCGCGACCGGTGGCCGGCGCCGCCGGCCCCGTCTACTGCGAGCGCCGCAGCGCGCCCTGAGACACTCCGCGCGCCTGCCGCGCACCTCCCCTGAAGCGAAGCCATTCCGATGCTGAAGATCGACAACCTCCACGTCCGCGTCGCCGGCAAGGCGATCCTCCACGGACTGACGCTGCACGTGAAGGCCGGCGAAGTGCACGCCATCATGGGCCCGAACGGCGCCGGCAAGTCGACGCTCGGCAACGTGCTCGCCGGGCGCGACGGCTACGAAATCACGGCCGGCACGATCGAGTACGAGGGTCGCGACCTGCTCGCGCTCGAGCCGGAGGAGCGCGCCGCGGCCGGCGTGTTCCTCGCATTCCAGTACCCGGTCGAGATCCCGGGCGTGAACAACACGTACTTCCTGCGCGCGGCGCTCAACGCGCAGCGCAAGGCGCGCGGCGAGGCCGAGCTCGATTCGATGCAGTTCCTGAAGAAGGTGCGCGAGAAGCTCGCGGTGCTGCAGCTCAAGGACGAACTGCTGCACCGCGCGGTCAACGAGGGCTTCTCCGGCGGCGAGAAGAAGCGCAACGAGATCTTCCAGCTCGCCCTGCTGGAACCGAAGCTCGCGATCCTCGACGAGACCGATTCGGGCCTCGACATCGACGCCCTGAAGATGGTCGCCGACGGCGTCAACGCGATGCGCGACCCGGCGCGCGCGTTCCTCGTCGTGACCCACTACCAGCGCCTGCTCGACTACATCGTCCCCGACGTCGTGCACGTGCTCGCCGACGGCCGCATCGTCGAGAGCGGCGACAAGTCGCTCGCGCATCGGCTCGAGGAGCACGGCTACGGCTGGCTGGCCGAGCGCCGCGTCGCCGGAGCGGGCGGATGAGCGCGCTGGTCGAATCGCTCTCGACCGCGCGCGTGGCGCCGGCGGGGCTCGCCGCGGTGCGCGCCGACGCACTCGCCGCGCTGCAGCGCGACGGCCTGCCGGGTCCGCGTGACGAAGCCTGGCGGTACGCCAACCTGCGCGCGTTCGGCCAGCGCCGCTTCGTCGACGGCGATTGCGGGGCGCCGATGCGCGCGCTCGATCCCGGCACCCTGCTCGGCGGCGACGTCGCCGCGCGCCTGGTGTTCGTCAACGGCGTCCATCGCGCCGACCTGTCGACGACCGGCCGGGTCGAGGGCCTGTCGATCGAACGCTATGCCGCGCATCCGGACGAGCTCGCCGGACTGCTGCGTGCCGACCTCGACGGCGACGCGTTCGCACGCCTCGCTGCCGCGCTCGCCATCGACGGCGTGCGCCTGCGCGTCGCCGACGGCGCGCGCATCGCCGCGCCGGTGCAGCTCGTGTTCGCCGGCGCTCCGGCCGACGGCGACGTCGCCTGGAGCCTGCGCACGCGCATCGAAGTCGGTGCCGGCGCGCGGCTCGCGCTGGTCGAGCATCACCTGGCGGGCGCGCCGCACGCGCATTTCGGCAACGCCGTGGCCGACTACGACATCGCGCCCGGCGGCCACCTCGATCTGCTGCAGTTGCAGGAAGCGGCCGACGGCGCGAGCGTGATTCGCCGCGGCACGGCGCGCCTCGCCGCCGGTGCGGCCCTGGTACAGCACGCGGTCGAACTCGGCGCGCAATGGGCACGCCAGGATTTTCGCGTGCGCCTCGAGGGCGCCGGCGCGCGCTTCGAGTCGCGCGGCGTGTTCGCCCTCCACGGCCGCCAGCAGGGCGAGACGCGGCTCGACGTGCTGCACGCGGCCGGCGACACCGCCTGCGACATCGCCTGGCGCGGCGTCGCCGACGACCGCTCGCGCGGCGTGTTCCGCGGCGCGATCACGGTCGCGGCCGGTGCGGACGGCGCCGATGCGCAGCTCGGCAACAAGAACCTGTTGCTCTCGCCGCAGGCCGAGATCGACACCCAGCCGGTGCTCGAGATCCACGCCGACGAGGTCAAGGCCGCGCACGGCGCGACCGTCGGCCAGCTCGACGAAGCCGCGCTGTTCTACCTGCGCTCGCGCGGCCTGCCGTTCGAACTCGCGCGGCGCGTGCTGGTCGCGGCGTTCTGCGGCAGCGTGCTCGAACGGCTCGACCCGGTCGCGCGCGCGCGCGTCGACGCGCTGCTGGCGGCGCGCCTGCCGCAGGCGGAGGCGGCATGAACGCGAACCGGGCCCCGTTCGACGCCGCACGCGTGCGCGCGGACTTCCCGCTGCTCGCGCGCACCGTGCGCGACAAGCCGCTGGTCTATTTCGACAGCGCGAACACCTCGCAGAAACCCGCGGTCGTGATCGAGGCGGTCGACCGCCACTACCGCGAGCACAACGCGAACGTCTCGCGCGCGGTGCACCGGCTCGGCGAGGAAGCGACCGCGGCCTACGAAGGCGCGCGCGACCGGCTCGCGCGGGTGCTCGGCGCGTCCTCGCGCGACGAGGTCGTGATGACCAGCGGCACCACCCAGGCGATCAACCTCGTCGCCTACAGCTGGGCCTTGCCGCGGCTCCGGCCCGGCGACGAGATCCTCGTCACGGCGATGGAGCACCACGCGAACATCGTGCCGTGGCAACTGGTCTGCGAACGCACCGGCGCGAAGCTCAAGGTCGCGCCGATCACGCCGGCCGGGGAACTCGTCGTCGACGCCTTCGTCGACGCGCTGACGCCGTCGGTGAAACTCGCCGCGGTCGCGCACGTGTCCAACGTGCTCGGCACGATCAACCCGGTCGCCGAGCTCGCGCGCGCGGCGCGCAGGCGCGGCATCCCGCTGCTGGTCGACGGCTCGCAGGCGGTGCCGCACCTCGGCGTCGACGTGCGCGCGCTCGGCTGCGACTTCTACGCGATGACCGGCCACAAGGCGTTCGGCCCGACCGGCACCGGCGCGCTGTGGGCGCGGCGCGAGATCCTGCGCGAAATGCCGCCGTTCTTCGGCGGCGGCGAGATGATCCGCGAGGTGCGCTTCGAGGGCACGACCTACGCCGACCCGCCGCACCGCTTCGAGGCGGGCACGCCGAACATTGCCGGCTTCGCCGGCCTCGCCGCCGCGCTCGACTACCTCGACGGCCTCGACGCGGCGGGACTCGCGGCGCACGAGGCGTCGCTGCTCGATCACCTCACGCGCGCGTTGCGCGAGGTGCCGGGCGCGCGCCTCTTCGGCGAAGCGGCGAACAAGGTGCCGGTGGTGTCGTTCCTCGTCGACGGCGCGCATGCGCACGACCTCGCGACCCTGCTCGACCACGAGGGCATCGCGGTGCGCTCCGGCCACCACTGCGCGCATCCGCTGATGCATTTCCTCGGCGTGCCGGCGACGCTGCGCGCGTCGCTCGCGTTCTACAACACGCACGAGGAAATCGAGCGCTTCGTCGCCGCGCTGGCGAAGGTACGCAAGCTGCTCGCCTGAGATGGGTTCGGACCTCTACGCACGACGCGTGCTGGAGCACGCTCGCGCCCCGCACCACCGCGGCGCGATCGAGGGCCCGACCCACGCGGCCGAAGCCGCCGACGCGGCCTGCGGCGACCGCGTGCGCGTGGAACTGCGCCTGGCGGACGGCCGCATCGAGGCCTACGGCCACGTCGGCGAGGCCTGCGCGGTCGCGGTCGCGTCGGCGTCGATGCTCGGCGACCTCGTCGTCGGCGCGGACGCGCGCGCGATCGCGCCGCTGCAGGCGCGTTTCGCCGCGTTCATCGCCGGCGAGGGCGGTAGCGACGGCCTCGGCGAACTGGATGCGTTCGAACCCTTGCGCCGCCATCCGTCGCGGCGACAATGCGCGCTGCTGCCGTGGGACGCGCTGCACATGGCGCTCGCGGGCGGAACCCACGCCACCACCGTCGGAGAACACCTGGACATGCAGATGACGCGCGAGCCCGCGTTCCGCACCGCCGCCGCCGACGACGTCGATGCGATCGTCGCGCTGGTGGAGTCGGCGTACCGCGGCGACGCCAGCCGCGCCGGCTGGACGACCGAGGCCGACATGCTCGACGGCCAGCGCACCGATCCGGCCGGCGTCGCCGCGCTGATCGGCAAGCCCGACAGCCGTATCCTGCTGCTCGAGGACGCGGGCGGACTGCTCGCGTGCGCGCACATCGAGAAGCAGGGCGGCGCGGCGTACTTCGGCATGTTCGCGGTCGACCCCCGCCGGCAGGGGCGCGGCACCGGCCGGATCGTGCTCGCCGAGGCCGAGCGCATCGCGCACGCGGAGTGGGGCTGCACGGCGATGCAGATGACAGTGATCTCGATCCGCGACGAACTCATCGCCTGGTACGAGCGCCGCGGCTATCGCCGAACCGGCGAGTATCTGCCGTTCCCGTACGGCGACGCGCGCTTCGGGATCCCGCGGCGCGACGACCTGCGCTTCGAACGGCTGGTCAAGCCGCTGGCCTGAGCCGGCGGCATCGCGCGGCGCACCGATCCGCGCACCGTCACCCCACCGGGAGCACGCGATGGACTGGGTACGCATCTGCACGACCGCGGAACTGTTGCCGGGCGAATACCGCGTCGGCTGGGACGGCGACACGCCGATCGCGGTGTTCAACGTCGACGGCACGCTGTACGCGATCGAGGACCTCTGCACGCACGACGGCGGCGAGCTGACCGGCGGCGTGTTCGAGGGCCGCGAAGTCGAATGCCCGCGCCATGGCGCGCGCTTCGACGTCACGACCGGCGCCGCGCTGTGCGCCCCCGCCTACGAACCGACGGCGAAGTTCCCCGTCAAGGTCGAGGACGGCGTCGTCTACTCGCGCGACGATCGCAGCGATTGATCGTGTCCGTGGGAAGCCGAAGCCGGATCACGAAGGACCTGACGCAGAAGCACGGAAGATCGAACCCGGAGCGCGCGGAGGAGACGATCGTGCCGTGCTGCGTGGGCGACTGGGGCGGCCCAGGGGCTACGCGCTGCGTGCCCGCGAACGGAGGGACCTGAAACACGAAGCACCCCGGGGTGCACGACGAAAGACCTTCCTCCGTGTTTCGATCCTGCCGGCTTTCCTTCGTGTTTCAGGCTTTGCTTTCTCCCGGAACACGCGATCCCGCCGGCGCTCCCGCGCGGGTCGTGAAGCGGACCGTAGCGCGCAGCCCGCGGCCGTCACGGGCGCGGCCGAAGCCGACGGTCGCGCCGTGGCGCTCGGCGATGCGGCGCACGATCGCGAGGCCGAGGCCGGAGCCGTCGCGGCGGCTGTCGGGCGGGCGGAAGAAGCGTTCGCCGAGGCGCGGCCACCAGGCCTCGGCGATGCCGGGGCCGGAGTCCTCGACCGTCAGCATGCACGTGCGCGGTTCGCACGCGAGCGAGACGGTCACGGTGCCGCGCGGGCCGGCGTAGCTGAGCGCGTTGTCGACCAGGTTGACCAGCGCCTCGCGCAGCATGACCGGGTCCCCGGTGATCTCGACGACGTGCGCCGGGCCCTCGTAACCGAGGTCGACGCCGGCGGCGAGCGCGTCGGGCACGCGCTCGGCGACGTACTCGCGCGCGAGGCGCGCGAGGTCGACCGTGATCGACGCGGTCGCGTCGTCGATGACCGCCTGCGCGCGCGCGAGCGCGAGCAGCTGGCCGGCGGCGCGGCCGGCGCCGGCCGAGAGGCGTTCGACGTGCGCGAGCGCGTCGCGCACCGCTTCCGGTCGCGGATCGACCAGCGCGCGTTCGGCCTGCAGGCGCAGGCCGGCGAGCGGCGTGCGCAGCTGGTGCGCAGCATCGGCGATGAAGCGTTCCTGCAGGTCGATCTGCTCGCGCAGGCGCGCGAGCAGCGCGTCGATCGTGTCGGTGAGCGGGCGGATCTCCACCGGCACGCGCGCCTGGTCGAGTGGCGAGAGGTCGCGCGCGCGACGTTCCGCGAGCTGCTCGACGAGTGGTTCGAGCAGGCGCAGGCCGCGCGCGACGCCGAACCAGACCAGCAGCAGCACGATCGCGATCAGCAGCAGCACGATCGGCAGGGTGCCGACCAGGATCTCGCGCGCGAGCGCGTGCCGTGCCGCCATCGTTTCGGCCGTCGCGACGATGATCGTGTCGCCGCTCTCGTCGTCGTGCAGCGCCAGCGAGGCGACGCGCAGCAGGCGGTCGCCGACGGTGACCGAATCCAGGCGCGGCGCGGCGCCGACGAGCGGCAGCGGCATCGAGGAGACGAGGTCGATGTTGGAGGCGAGCACGCCGTGCTGCACGCTGCGCACGACGTAGTAGGCCGGGTCGGCCGACTCGTACTCCATCAGGATGCGCACCTGCGGGCTGAGCCGCTCGCGGCCGGACTCGCTGCGGATGAGCCGCTCGAGCGCGCGCGCGCCGTCGGCGAGCGAGCGGTCGTAGCTGACGTTGGCGTAGTGCAGGGCCAGCACGTAGATCAGCGCGCCGCTGCCGAGCCAGGCCAGTGCCATCGGCACGACCAGGATCGTCAGCAGGCGCCGGCGCAGGCTAGGCGGACGCATCGCCCGCCTCCAGCAGGTAGCCGAGCCCGCGCACGGTGCGGATGCGCACGCCGCTGCCGTCGAGCTTGCGCCGCAGCCGGTAGACCGCGATGTCGAGGCCGTTGTCGGTCAGCGACGCGTCCCAGCTGCAGAGCGCCTCGACCAGCTGCTCGCGGCTCATCACGCGGTCGAGGCGCGATGCGAGGGCCTCGAGCAGGCCGAACTCGCGCGGCGTGAGCTCGAGCGGCTCGCCGTCGACCGACGCGCGCCGCCGCGGCAGGTCCAGGCGCATGCGTCCCAGTTCAAGCTCCGGCACGCCGTGCGTCGTGCGCCGGCGCAGCAGCGCACGCGCGCGCGCTTCGAACTCGCGCAGGGCGAAGGGTTTCACCAGGTAGTCGTCCGCGCCGAGGTCGAGCGTGCGCACGCGTTCCTCGAGTTCCTCGCGCGCGGTCGCGACCAGCACCGGCACCGCGTCCGCGCGCGCGCGCAGCCGCCGCAGCAGCTCGACGCCATCGATGTCGGGCAGGCCGAGGTCGAGCACGACGAGGTCGTAGGGATGGTCGCGCAGCGCGGCATCGGCCTGGCGGCCGCTGGCGAGGCGGTCGACCGCGTGCCCGGCGTCGCCCAGGGAGCCGGCGATCGCTTCGGCGATCGCGGTGTCGTCCTCGATGATCAGGATGCGCATCGCGGTCATTCTATCGGGGCGCCGGAACCGGCCGCACGCCGGATCGCGATCCGCTCGCGGGCGGCGCCCGGCTCGACGCGTCCGGCACGAGCTGCTACTCTAGCTGAGAGTGATTCTCATTCGTAAAGGTTGGCGGCGACGGCGATGGGTGCAGGGCGGCGCGGACACGGCGAAGCGTTCGCGAGCCCGAAACGGCGCGCGTACTGGCTGCAGACCCTGCACCGCTGGCACTGGATCAGCGCGGCGGTCAGCCTCGCGGCGATGCTGCTGTTCAGCGCGACCGGCATCACCCTGAACCACGCGCGCCGGATCGAGGCGCGGCCGCAGGTGGTGACGCAGCGCGCGACGCTGCCGCGCGAGGTGCTCGCGACCCTCGCCGATGCGCCCGAAGGCGGCCGCGCGCCGTTGCCGGCGGCGGTCGCGGCCTGGTTGCGGTCCGAATGGCGCGTCGAGGCCGGCGAGGCCGAATGGTCGGGCGGCGAAGCCTACCTGTCGCTGCCACGACCCGGCGGCGATGCGTGGGTCAGCATCGACACCGCGACCGGCGAGGTCGTGCGCGAGGTCACCGACCGCGGCTGGATCGCGTGGGCGAACGACCTGCACAAGGGCCGCAACACGGGGCCGCTGTGGGGCTGGTTCATCGACCTGTTCGCGATCGCCTGCGTGCTGTTCTCGCTGACAGGCCTGCTGCTGCTCTGGCTGCACGGCCGCGCGCGGCCGCTGACCTGGCCGATGGTCGGCCTCGGCGTGCTGCTGCCGCTGCTGGTCATCCTGCTCTTCATCCATTGACGGAAAACACCATGCGACGCCTTCTCCTTGCATCGCTCTTCCTGGCCGCCTCGCCGGTCGTGTTCGCGGCGAGCGCCCAGCTCACACTCGAGCTGCCCAGGCTCGACGTATCCGAGTACCACCGCCCCTACGTCGCGATCTGGATCGAGCGCGAGGATCGCAGCGTCGCCGCGAACCTCGCGGTCTGGTATGACGGCAAGGAGGGCAAGGATGCGAACACCGGCAAGGCCGAACCGGGCACGAAGTGGCTCGCCGACCTGCGCCAGTGGTGGCGGCGCAGCGGACGCGAGCAGACCTTCCCGATCGACGGCGTCAGCGGCGCGACGCGCCCGGCCGGAGAGCACCAGCTGCGCTTCGATGGCGACAAGGCGCCGCTCGCCGGGCTCGCCGCCGGCAACTACCGCCTGATGGTCGAGGTCGCGCGCGAGGTCGGCGGACGCGAAACCGCATCGATCCCGTTCGCGTGGCCGCCGGCGTCGCCACAGCACCTGTCCGCGCAGGGCGAGCACGAGATCGGCAAGGTCCGGTTCGACCTCGATCCCTGAGCCGCGCTGCCGTCCCGAGAAACCGCCATGCCGTGCGCGTCGACCGGCGCGCCGGCGCACCGCTTCCACTCCCAGAACGGAGACCGACATGCATCGTCCGACGAAATGGTTCGCGCTCGCGCTCGCCGCCAGCCTCGCCCCCGCCGCGCACGCGCACAAGATGTTCCTGGTGCCCTCGGCGACCGTGTCGAGCGCCGGCGAAGCCTGGGTCACGTTCGACGCCGCCGTGTCGAACGACCTGTTCCACTTCGACCATCGCCCGGCCCAGCTCGATGCGCTCGAGGTCATCGGCCCCGACGGCAAGGCGGTCGAGGTCGAGAACCGCTCCAGCGGCCGCCTGCGCAGCACGTTCGACCTGCACCTGGCGCAGCCGGGCACCTACCGCGTCGCGCTGCGCAGCGCGGGCCTGTTCGCGAGCTACGTCGACGCGAAGGGCGAGAAGAAGCGCTGGCGCGGCAGTGCGGAACGGCTCGGCGAGATCCCGGCCGATGCGAAGAACGTCGAGATCGGCGAGTCGCAGGGCAGCGTCAACGCCTACGTGACCCTCGGCAAGCCGAACGACGCGGCGCTGAAGCCGAGCGGCCATGGCCTCGAGCTCGTGCCGGTCACCGCGCCGAACGACCTCGTCGCGGGCGAGCCTGCCCGGTTCCGCTTCCTCGTCGACGGCAAGCCGGCCGCGAACCTCGAGGTCACCGTGATCGCGGGCGGCACGCGCTACCGCGACCGCCAGGACGAGATCGTCGCGACCACCGACGCCGACGGCGGGTTCAGCGTGACCTGGCCGAATGCGGGCCTGTACTGGCTGCATGCCTCGCTCGACGGCCAGAAGCCGACCATCGCGAAGGCGAAGGAGCGTCGCCTGTCGTACACGGCGACGTTCGAAGTGCTGCCGCAGTAGCGGCACGCCCGCCCCGGCCCGTGAGCGCGCGGGCCGGCGCCGCCATGCACACCGCATCGTCGCCGTTCCACGCTTCCGTCGCCGCGCGGGTCGCGCGCCGCGCCTGCGCGTGCGCGCTCGCGGTCCTGCTCGCCGCCTGCGCGCCGCTGCGCCCGCGCGAGGCACCGCTGGTGCTGCACGGCCCGACCATGGGCACGAGCTGGACGGTCAAGCTCGCGCTGCCACCCGGGCGTGACGCCGAAGGCCTCCGCCGCGCGGTGCAGGACGAACTCGACCGCGTCGTCGCGCAGATGAGCACCTACGAGCCCGGTTCCGACCTGTCGCGCTACAACCGCGCGCCGGCCGGCACCTGGCAGCCGTTGCCGGCCGGGTTCTACACCGTGCTCGCGTACGCGCTCGAACTCGCGCGCGACACCGACGGCGCCTACGACCCGACCGTCGGCCCGCTCGTCAACGCGTGGGGCTTCGGGCCCGGCGCGCCGGCCGCGTACCGCGTGCCTACGGGCGCCGAACTCGATGCCGCGCGCGCACGCGTCGGCTGGCGACGCGTCCAGCTCGATCCGGCGACGCGCAGCGCGCTCCAGCCCGGCGGCACCTACCTCGACCTTTCGTCGGTGGCCAAGGGCTACGCGACCGACCAGGTCGCGCGCCGGCTGCGGCGCGAAGGCGTCGACGGCTTCCTCGTCGACGTCGGCGGCGAACTGCGCGCACACGGACGGCGCCCCGACGGCGGCGACTGGCAGGTCGGGATCGAGCGGCCCGGCGCCGCGGCGGGCGCGCCGGATTCGCCCGATGCGATCGCGCGCGTCGTCACGCTGCGCGATCGCGCCATCGCGACCTCGGGCGACTATCGCCATGCGTTCGAGGACGCGGGCCTCCGGTACTCGCACCACATCGATCCACGCAGCGGCGTCCCGGTCGGGCATCGCATCGCGTCGGTCACGACGATCGACGCCGACGGCATGCGCGCCGACTCGGTCGGTACCGCGCTGATGGTGCTCGGGCCCGAGCGTGGCCTGGCCTGGGCGCGCGAGCGCGGGCTCGCGGTGCTGATGATCCTGCACGATGGCGAGCGCTTCATCGAACGCATGACGCCCGCGTTCGAAGCCGTGCTGGACCCGCCATGAGCGAGTGGCGCATCGGCAGGGCCGGCCATGCAGTCGCGTTCGGCGTGCTTGCCGCGCTGGCCGGCGTGTCGCTGTCGCTGCACGGCTGGCCGGCCTGGGTTCCGCCCGCGCCGGGCCGCGCGGGCGTGGCGCTGGGCGCGACGCTCGCCTACCTGGCCGCTTGCGGCGTCAGCCTCGCGCGTCGTCGCGCGCGCCAGCCTGCGCCGGTCGCGGCCGCCGACCTGCACGTCATCCACGCCAGCCAGACCGGCCAGGCGACCGAGCTCGCCGAACGCACCGCGGCGACGCTCGCCGACGCCGGTCTCGTCGCCGCGGTGGAACCGATCGACCGCGTCGACCTCGCGCGCCTCGGCGCGATGCGTCGCGCCTTCTTCGTCGTCAGCACGACGGGCGAGGGCGACGCGCCCGACGTCGCCGCCGGCTTCCTGCGCGACGCGATGGAGCCGTTGCCGGACCTGTCACGGCTGGAGTATGGCCTGCTCGCGCTCGGCGATCGGCGCTACGCCCACTTCTGCGCGTTCGGGCGCCGTCTCGACGAGGGCCTGCGTCGAGCCGGCGCACGCCCGCTGTTCGACGCGATCGAAGTCGACGACGGCGACGAAGCCGCGCTGCGCCACTGGCAGCACCACCTCGGCGTGCTCGCCGGCCGCACCGACCTGCCGGACTGGACACCGCCACGCTATGAGCGCTGGCGCCTGCAGCGGCGACGCGAACTCAACCCCGGCAGCGTCGGCGGCGCGTGCTTCCATCTCGCGCTGGTGCCGGCCGCGGGTGCGCCGCCCGGAGCGCCCGACGGCCCCACCTGGCGCGCGGGCGACCTGGTCGAGGTCGGCCCGCGTCATGCGGTCGATGCGGTCGACGCGCTGCTGCGCGATGCAGCGCTCGACGGCGACGCGGCGGTCGTGCTGGCCGGCGCGGCGATGCCGTTGCGCGACGCGCTCGCGCGCAGTGCCCTGCCGCGCCTCGACGAGGTGGCGGGGCTGGCACCACAGGCGCTCGCCGACCGCCTCGAGCCGCTGCCGCATCGCGAGTACTCGATCGCGTCGATCCCCGCCGACGGCGCGCTCGAGCTGGTCGTGCGGCGCTTCCTGCGTGCGGACGGCACGCCCGGCCTCGGTGCCGGCTGGCTGACCCTGCACGCGCCCGTCGGCACGACGATCGACCTGCGCATCCGCCGCAACGCGAACTTCCACGCACCGGATGCGGACGTGCCGCTGATCCTCGTCGGCAACGGCACCGGCATCGCCGGCCTGCGCGCCCTGCTGCGCGAGCGCATCGCGCGCGGCCGGCGCCGCCACTGGCTGGTATTCGGCGAGCGCAACGCGGATCGCGATTTCCTCTTCCGCGACGAGCTCGAGGCGTGGCGCGCGCAGGGCAGCATCGAGCGCCTCGACCTTGCGTTCTCGCGCGACCAGCCCGAACGCATCTACGTGCAGCACCGCCTGGCCGCGGCCGCCGCCGACCTGCGCGGATGGATCGACGCCGGTGCATGCATCCACGTCTGCGGCAGCCTCGAGGGCATGGCCCCCGGCGTGCACGCGGCGCTCGTCCATGCCCTCGGCGTGGACACGGTCACGCGCCTGCAGGCCGACGGCCGCTACCGCCGCGACGTCTACTGACGCCGCCTGGTATCCCAGGAGGGCCGCTGGCGCGGTTGCGAGGCGATGCGGCAGGTCGCGGGCGTGCCGCGGGCGCGAACGCGAGGCGGCCCGCCTTCCCGCGCGCACCGGCACGCGCCGCCACCCGCACGATGTGCCGTCACGGGGATCGTGCGACGCTGCACGATGACGGTGGGAACGTGCACGAAGGGGCGTCGCGCCATCCACGGTGATCGCGACGCGGGGAGCCCGCATTCGCGCCGGCGGCACTCCCGCGAGGCGCACGCGGGACCCCGCTCGCGCGGTCGGTCAGGTCTCCGACCACTCGCGCAGCAGGTTGTGGTACACGCCGGTCAGGCGCAGCACCGCGGTCGCGTCGGCGCCGCTGCGGGTGAGCGACTGGATCGTCGCATCGAGTTCGAACAGCATCCGCCGCCGGCCGTCGTCGCGGACCAGGCTCTGCACCCAGAAGAACGAAGCGATGCGTGCGCCGCGCGTCACCGGAGTGACGCGATGGAGGCTGCTCGAGGGGTAGAGGATGAGGTCGCCCGCGGGCAGCTTGGCCTCGTGCTCGCCGTAGGTGTCGTGGATGACGAGCTCGCCGCCGTCGTATTCGTCGGGTCCGGCGAGGAAGAGCGTGCAGGACACGTCGCTGCGCAGCTGCGCGCCGCCGCCGACCGCCATCACCGCGCCGTCGACGTGGAAGCCGTACTGGCCACCACCCTCGTAGCGGTTGAAGCGCGGCAGCAGCGTGCGCAGCGGCAGCGCGGCGGCGTGGAAGAGCGGGTTGCGCGCGAGCGCGTCGAGCACCAGTGCGCCGAGTCGCGCGCGTACCGGCGACGCTTCCGGCAGCTGCAGGTTGCGCTTCACGCGCGCGCCCTGTTCGCCGACGGTTTCCTTGCCGTCGGTCCATTCGGCGCGATCGAGTTCGGCGCGTACCTGCGCGACCTGGGCGGCATCGAGGACGGCGGGGATGTGCAGGAGCATGGAGGCAGTCCTGGGCAGGGCCGGGCGATTCTAGCGAAGGGCCCGGCGAGCCACGCGAGGCGGCACGCATGCCGGCCGCATCGTCGTGCGTGAGGCAGATCGCGCCGCCGTGGCGTCCCTCAGAAGCGGATCGACGCGGTCAGCATCGCCGAGCGCGGTGCGCCGGGGGTGTAGCGGTAACCGCTCTTGTTGATCGCGGCGACGTAGTCCTCGTCGAACAGGTTGTAGAGGTTGAGCTGCAGGTTCACGTGCTCGTTGACCGGGTAGCTCGCCATCGCGTCGACCACCCAGTAGGCGTCGACCCGCGCCGGCGTGCCGATCGCGCCGTCGACGCCACGCTTGAGCTCGCCGTTGTAGCGCGCGCCGCCGCCGATGACGAGGCCGAACGACGTCTGGTACGTCGTCCACGCGGTGAACGCGGCGTCCGGCGTGTAGGCGAGGTCGTCGGAGCCATCCTGCGACACGTTCGTGCCCTTCTCGACCGTCGCATCCATCGTCGTGTAGCCGGCGCTGATCGACCACGCGTCGGTGATCTTGCCGACGAGGCCGAGTTCGATGCCCTGCACGCGCTTCTCGCCGACCTGGTAGTAGAGCTGGTCGACCGGGTCCTGCACGACTTCGTTGGTCACGGTCGTGCGGTACAGCGCCGCGGTCAGCAGCAGCTTCGCATCCAGCAGCTCCCACTTCGTGCCGATCTCGGCGGTGCGCGCCTTCTGCGGATCGAAGATCGGGTTGTCGAGGCTGTTCGCCGACGCGCTGTACGCGAGCGAGCTGCCGCCGGGCGGTTGCTGCGACACGCCGTAGTTCAGGTAGACGCTGCCGTACGCGTTCGGCTTGTAGAGCAGGCCGGCCTTCCAGTTGAACAGCGTGTCGCTCTTCTCGGCGTCGACGCCGGGGACGATCGTGCCGGCGGGCAGGCTGCCGCAGGCGGTCGCGCCCGACGTGGTGCAGGCGACCAGGCTGTGGAAGTCGGTCTCGTAGTGGTCGAGGCGCACGCCTACGTTCGCCTGCCAGTGCTCGTCGAACGTGATCGTGTCGAACAGGTACGCGGCCCCGGTGTCGGTACGCCCGCGTGCATGTGCGCCGTTGCGACCCCAGACCAGGCCGCCGACGCGCGGATCCGGGTGGTACAGGTTCGCCGCCGGCCAGGTGCTGCCATTCAGCGCGGCCAGGCCGATCGTCGACGCTTCCTCGCGCATCAGCTCGAGACCGGCGCTGAGGTCGTTGCCGACGCCGCCGAACTCGGAGTGGAAGCGCAGGTTGGTCTGGTTGGCGAGGATCCGGTTGGTCTGGTCCCTGAAGTTCGGGTTGCTGCGCCGCAGCGTCCACGTCGACGGATCGTCGAGGTCCGGCGTGGCCAGGTTGGCCGCGGTCGCGGTGAACGCGGTGATCAGGTACTCCTGGTGCGTGCGGCCCCAGCGCGTGGTGTTGACGAGCCTGGCGTCTTCGCTGAAGTCGTGCTCGACCAGCAGCGTCGCCATGTCGGTCCTGCTGTCGTCGTGGTCGTCGCGCGTGCCGTAGAAGTTGCGGGTATCCACGCGCGGCGCGCGGCCGATCTCGGGGCGGGTCGCGTCGGGCGAGGAGTAGCCGGGCAGGCCGATGGTCGGGATCGCGCCGTCCGGCACGTTGTCCTGCTTCATGTGCAGCAGGTCGAGGTACACGCGCGTCGGCGTGCCGAGCCCGAACGCGAACGTCGGCGCGACCGCCCAGCGCTTGCGTTCGACTTCGTGGCGGCCGGGCACGCCGCTGTCCTGTGCCATCACGTTGAGGCGGAACGCAGCGCTGTCGATCGCGTCGATGCGCGTGTTCCAGTCCGCGGTGGCGCGCTTCTGGTTCGCGCTGCCCCAGGCGACGGTCGCACCGAGGCGGTCGGCCAGCAGCGGCTGCTTGCTGACCAGGTTGATCGAGCCGCTCGGCGCGGTGCGGCCGTAGTCGCTGCCGGACGGCCCCTTGGTCACCTCGATCTGCTCGATGTTGAAGGTGTCGCGCGAGATGGCGCCGAGGTCGCGCACGCCGTCGACGTAGATGCTGCCGGAGCTGTCGAAGCCGCGCATGTAGATCGTGTCGCCGGTCGCGGTGTTGCCGTTCTCGCCGGCGTAGAACGTGCCGACGCCGGCGCTGTTGCGCAGCGCCTCGCTGAGCGTCGCCGCGGCCTGTTCCTGGATCAGGTCGGCGGGGATGATCTGGATCGTCTGCGTCGTGTCGACCAGCGGCTTCAGGTACTTCGGGCCGGCGAGCGTGTCGACCTTGTAACCCTCGACCGCATGGCCTTCGACGCTGACGGTCGGCAGGCTGCCGGCGTCGGCGGGATCCGGCGCGTAGGCATCGGCTTCGGCCGCATGCAGCGGCAGGGCGGGCAGCGCGAGCGCGATGCCGGTCGCGAGCGTGCCGCGCGCGACGGCGTGCTTGCGGCTCTGGATGTAGGACATGAGGACTCCGTACTGGCTGTCGCAATGCCGCCGCGGAGGGCGTCGGCCGGGATGGGTCGCTTCGCGGCGCGTGGCCGGGCTGCCTTCGGTGGTGCGATCGGCCGGATGGCCGCCGCTGCGTTCAGGTTGTAATTAGAACGTAAATGCGAACGATTCGCAATACACAGCGTGTCGCAGGGGACGTGCTCGTCGGTGGGCAACTAGGGCGAGGCGGGAATGAACCGGACCAGCACCAGCTCTCCACCGCCGTCGATGACGAGGCGTTCGCCGGCCTGCTCGCGGAAATCGAACAGCAGCGAGTGGCCGGCGGCCAGGCGCCAGGCGTCGCTGCCGCGACGCACGCCGGCCTCGCCGGCGAGCATGTGCGCGAACCACTCGCTGCCTGCTTCGGGGAACACCAGCATCGAGCCGACCAGCGGCCGCGCGACGACCTCGGCACGCACCTGGTCGCGGCGTGCCATCACGTTGAAGTCGCGCGTCGGCCCGGCGAGCAGGCGACAGGCGACGTTCGACTCGCCGGCGAAATGCACGCGTTCGAAGCGTTGCGCGACGCGTCGCGTGGGCGCGTCGTCGATGTCGAGTTCGATGCCGCTGCCGTCGAGCAGCACGAGGTCGCGCTCGACCCCGGGGAACCGCGAGAACGGTCCGTCGCTCGCGATCTCGGCGATGCTGATGCGCCAGCGGAAGTCGTCGTCGCCGCTGCGTGCGAGTTCGGTCGTCCAGCCACCGCCGTTCTTCCAGCGCGTGCGGACGTGGTCGGCGGGCGAGAGCAGGCGTGCGTTCACGGGGAAGCGTTCGGTGGCCGCGTGGCGACGGCGCTGCACCCGATCATAGCCGCGGGCGCAGCCGCGTCAGACCGGCTGGTCGTCGGGGTGGTAGGTGTAGACGAGGGTCGCGTGGCCGAGGAAGTCGATCGTCGTGCCCTGGCGACCGCCGAGCCGGCGCGCGACGCGCTCGGACGCGGTGTTCTCGGCGCGGATCAGGCTGATCGCACGCGGCGCGCCGAGTTGGGTGAATGCGAAGTCGAGCGCCGCGCGCGCCGCTTCGGTCGCGTAGCCGTGCCGGCGATGCTCGGGCACGAGCATCCAGCCGAGTTCGAGGTCGGGCCAGCCCTCGGGGCAGTGCAGGCCGACGCGGCCGACGAACTCGCCGCTGTCGCGCAGCTCGACCGCCCACATGCCGCAGCCGCGCAGCGCCCAGTGGCCGAGCAGCATCGCCATCGAGCGCCATGCATTCATGCGGTCGAGCGGCTGGCCGTCGCCGACGAAACGCGTGCTGCTGGCGTCGGCGAGCATCGCCGCGTAGGCCTCGAAGTGACGCTCGCCGAGCGCGCACAGGCGCAGGCGCTCGGTCGACAGGGTCGGGATCTCGAACGCCATCGCTCGCTCAGTGCAGCAGTCCGGCCAATGCGTGCGTCGACGCGCGCAGGCTCTCGTTCCAGTCGTAGCCGACGATCGGCGCACCCGTTCGCGCGTCGCGGAAGTCCTCTTCCTGCCCCGGCGCGAGCAGGTGGCGGTAGTCGACGGTGATTTCGGTCCCGGCCGCGAGGTCCGCGGCGGCGAACACGAAGCCGAGGTGCCAGAGGCCGGTCGGCTCGAACGCGTGGTTGATGTAGCACTCGTCCGGCCATTCCGGCGTGACGGTGTAGCGGTCCTCGAACCAGCGCACGGTGGCCGGCAGCAGCGCCGCGGCATCGGGCCGCGCCGCGATCTCCTCGAAGCGGTGCACGCGCGGGATCGCGTCGGGCGCGGTGATCACGCGGCCGCGCGCGACCGGCTCGTCGAGGAACAAGCCCTGGCCTGCGCCCGCGATCAGAGACGGGCCGATGTGGTAACGCGGGAGGATCATGCGTGCGACCGCCGTTCGGCGGGGCGCGAGTCTAGCAGGATGCGCGGAAAACGCGACCTTGGCCGCCGCGACCGTCAGCGGCCGCGCTGGGCACGCGCCTCGCCGGGGCGTTCCTCGCGCACGATCACGATCGCATCGCGGTTGGCTTCGATCGTCTTCGCACCGATGCCCTTGACCTTGGCAAGGTCCTCGACGCGCTCGAACGGGCCGTTGCGGTCGCGGTAGGCGATGATCGCCTCCGCCTTGACCAGGCCGACGCCGCTCAGCGACTCGGCGAGCGTCCGCGCGTCGGCATGGTTGATGTCGACCTGCGCGCCGGCCAGCGCACACCAGGCGAGCGCGAGCGGAAGGAGCAGGATGAGGCACAGGCGTTTCATGGTGCGGGCGACGAGGTCGAAGGCGGGCGAGGTGGCGGAAGTCTAGGTCGCGCACCGGCCGGCCAGCAGTGCTGGCGGTCACGCCGTCGCGTAAGCCGATCGCGTGCGTCGTTGTAGGAAATTTCCTACGCGGCTGCGCCGGCCCGCCGCAGCCGCGCAGCCGTCCCGCGGCGCGCCGGCCCGCCCGTTCCGCTACGATGGAAGACCCGCGCCGCGCCGCACCCCGCGCGCCGGCAACGAACAGGAAGATCACGATGGACAGCACTGCACTGAGCGGCTTCGTCGGCGGCCTCTGGGACGACCAGATCGTCCCGCAGATCACCGAGTACATCCGCATCCCGAACAAGTCGCCGATGTTCGACGCGCAATGGGCGGAACACGGCTACATGGACCAGGCCGTCGAGCTGATGTCGACGTGGGCCAGGGCGCAGGGCATCCCCGGCATGCAGCTCGAGGTCGTGCGCCTGCCGGGCCGCACGCCACTGATCTTCATCGAGATCCCCGCGACCGGCGGCGACACCGGCGACGATACCGTGCTGCTCTACGGCCACCTCGACAAGCAGCCGGAAATGACCGGCTGGTCGGAACACCTCGGCCCGTGGAAGCCGGTGCTCGAGGGCGACCGCCTGTACGGCCGCGGCGGCGCCGACGACGGCTACGCGATCTTCGGCTCGCTCGCCGCGATCATGGCGCTGCAGGCGCAGGGCATCCCGCACGCGCGCTGCGTGGTCATGATCGAGGCCTGCGAGGAGTCGGGCAGCTACGACCTGCCGTTCTACGTCGACCACCTCGCGGCGCGCATCGGCAAGCCGTCGCTGATCGTCTGCCTCGATTCCGGCTGCGGCAACTACGACCAGTTGTGGCTGACCACCTCGCTGCGCGGCCTGACCGGCGGCAACCTGGTCGTGAAGGTGCTCGAGGAAGGCGTGCACTCGGGCGACGCCTCCGGCATCGTCGCCTCGAGCTTCCGCATCCTGCGCCAGGTGCTGTCGCGCCTCGAGGACGAGACCACCGGCCGCATCAAGCCGCAGGAGCTGCACGTCGAGATCCCGCCGCAGCGCGTCGCCCAGGCGCGGCGCACGGCCGAGATCCTCGGCGACGCGGTCTATTCGAAGTTCCCGCTGGTCGACGGCCTGCGCCCGATGGACGCGGACCTCGCCGAGCTCGTGCTCAACCGCACCTGGCGTCCGGCGCTGTCGGTGACCGGCGTCGGCGGCCTGCCTGCGCTCGACTCGGCCGGCAACGTGCTGCGCCCCTACACCGCGGTCAAGCTGAGCCTGCGCGTGCCGCCGACGCTCGATGCGGCGAAGGGCGGCGAGTTCCTCAAGCGCCTGCTCGAGCAGGACCCGCCGTACGGCGCCAAGGTCACCTTCGAGCTCGAGAAGGCCGGCAGCGGCTGGGAAGCACCCGCGCTCGCGCCGTGGCTCGAGGCCTCGGTCGAGGCGGCGTCGAAGCAGTTCTTCGGCGCACCGGTCGCGTACAACGGCGAGGGCGGCTCGATCCCGTTCATGGGCATGCTCGGCGAGAAGTTCCCGGGTGCGCAGTTCCTGATCACCGGCGTGCTCGGGCCGCACTCGAACGCGCACGGGCCGAACGAGTTCCTGCACATCCCGACCGGCAAACGCATGTCGATGTGCGTCGCGCGGGTGGTCGCCGACCACTACGCGGCGAGCGCGCAAGGCCACACGCGCGGCGTCGCGGCGAGCCACGCGCACACCGTGAAGGGCGGCGACGGCTGCTGCGACTAGCCGCCGTCCGGCGCCGCGTGGCGTCGCCATCGCGGCGTCCCCTGCGCGCCCCGCGGCCGCCCGCCGTGTGCGGCAGGCTGCGCGCATGGAGGTGTGCATGACGACGATCCGCGCTGCCCGCAACACCGATGCCGATGCGATCGCCGCGCTCTGCGGCGAGCTCGGCTACCCCGCCACGCGCGCGCAGGTGGTCACCCGCCTCGCGGCGATCCGGGCGCGCGGCGACGCCGATGTCATCGTGGCCGACGGGCCGTCCGGCAGCGTCGTCGGCTGGCTGCACGTCGGCACCGGCGCGTCGCTGACGGGGGATGGCGACGGCGAGATCCTCGGCCTGGTCGTCGCCGACGGCGCGCGCGGCGACGGCATCGGGGCGCGCCTGGTCGCCGCGGCGGAAGACTGGGCGTGCGCGCGCGGCTGCCGCCGCATGCGCGTGCGCAGCCGCGTCGAGCGCGGGCGCGCGCACCGCTTCTACGAGCGTGCCGGCTATGCGCGCGCGAAGACCCAGGCCGTGTTCGACAAGGGGATCGGCTGAGCCGCGTCGACTACTCGACGATGCGCTTGCGCACCGCGTAGCGCACCAGCTCGGCGCTGTTGCGCACGCCGAGCTTGGAGAGCACGCGGCTGCGGTGGTTCTCGGCCGCCTTCATCGTGATGTCGAGGCGCTTGGCGATTTCCTTGATCGTCAGCCCGTCGACGACGAGGTGCAGCACCTCGCGCTCGCGGTCGGACAGCGAGCCGTACGGGTCGAGCGGCGGATCGTTCGGCGACTGCATGCGCTCGGCGAGGATCCGCGTCGCGTACGGCCCGAAGTAGACGCCGCCGGCGGCGATCGCGCGGATCGCGTCCAGCAGTTCCTCGGTCGCCGCGTGCTTGGCGAGGTAGCCGGCGGCGCCCGCGCGCACCATCTGCACGACGTACTCGTCCTCCTCGTGCATCGTCAGCACCAGCACGCGCGTGCGCGGCAGTTCCTCGGTCAGGCGGCGGACCACGTCGATGCCGGACAGGCGCGGCATCGAGATGTCGATGACGGCGACGTCGGGTCGCAGCGCGTGCGCCTGCTCGACCGCCGAGATGCCGTCGCCGGCTTCGCCGACGACGTGGCATTCGCCGCTGGCGCGCAGTGCGGCGACGAGGCACTCGCGCAGCACCGTGTGGTCGTCGGCGATCAGCAGGCGGATCATCGTGAGGGCTCCACGGGATCATGCAACGGGAAGCGCACCACCAGTGCGAATCCTCCCTCGGGCGAGGTGTCCACGTCCAGCGTGCCGCCGAACAGGCGCGCGCGGTCGCGCATGCCGCCGAGCCCGCTGCTCGCGCCTTCGCTGCCGCGCGCGAGCGCCGCCTCGCGGTCGCAGCCGCGGCCGTCGTCGCGCACGCGCAGCTCGGCCTCGTCGCCGGCGCAGGCGAAGTCGATGTCGACGCGCTTCGCGCGGGAATGGCGCACCGCATTGGCGAGCGCTTCCTGCACGATGCGGAACACCAGCGTCGCGCGATCGTGCTCGACATCCGCGCCGGCGGCGAAGTGCAGGCGCACGTCGAGCGCGTGCGTCTCGGCGCAGCTGCGCGCGAGCCAGCGCAGCGCGGCCTCGAGGCCGAGGTCGTCGAGGATCTGCGGGCGCAGCATGCGCGACAGGCTGCGCGTGTCCTGCAGGGTCGCGTCGGCGACTTCGCGCGCGCGGACGAGTCCGGCGCGCGCGGCTTCCAGCGCCGGCTCGGCCGGCAGGGCCGCGAGCGCGGTGCGGACCAGGTGGGCGATCGCCGCGAGGTTGTGGCCGACGCCGTCGTGCAGTTCGCGTGCGAAGCGGCCGCGTTCGTCTTCCTGCACGCGCCACACCGCGCGTGCGACGCGCCGGAAATGCGTCTGGTCGCCCTGCAGCCGCTGCATCAGCCGATCGTGGTCGCGCAGCAGCGCCGCGAGCTGCGCGCGGATCGTCGCGGCATCGCGTGTCTCATCGGCCATCGGCGACTCCGCTGGCGGCGTGGATGCGCGCGTCGATCGTCGCGGCGAGGCGCTCGCGTGCCTCGACGGGGGCATCGTCCAGCGCCTGCGCGCGCGCGGCCGCGGCCGCCGCCTCGGCCGCGGTCGCATCGGCGGACCCCGGCGCGAACGCGCGCGCGGCGAGCGCGTGCACGATCGCCGCATCGGCCCAGCGCCCGCCGGCGCGGATCAACGGCAGCGCCTCGCGGTAGCGCGCGATCGTACCGGCACGGTCGCCGGCGGCGAATGCGGCGCGCATCTCCAGTTCGAGCCATTCGAGTCGCGTCGGCACGTCGCCGAGCGGCGCCGGGTCGCGGCGCAGCTCCGCGAGCAGGCGTCGCGCGCGCGCCATCTCGCCGGCGTCGAGCGCGAAGCGCGCCTGGTGCAGGCGGATGCCGAGCACGAGCCGGCCACTGTGCGCGGCCTCCGCGGCGGCCTGCGCTTCGGCCAGCTTCGCCGTCGCCGTGCCCGCGTCGCCGCGCGCCTGCGCGCGGCGCGCCTCGGCGAGCAGGTACATCGCGCGCTGGTCGCCGTTGAGCCGCTCGAACGGGATCGCGGCGAGCGCCGCATCGATGCCGTCGGCGTCGCCGATCCAGTGTGCGACGCGCGCGGCGAGCAGGTTCGCCTCGGCCTCGGTGCGCTGGTCGGAACGCCCCGCGGCGATGCGGCGCGCCTGCGCCGCGTGGCGCGCGGCGTCGGCGGCACGGCCCTCGACCAGCGCGACCTCGGCGAGGTCGACGTGCGCGACCGACGCCTCCTCCGACAGCTGGCGATCCTCGGCCTCGCGCAGGGTTGCCTGGAGGCGCTCGCGCGCGCCGCCGAAGCGGCCGCGCGCGAGGTCGAGCAGGCCGATGCTCTGTTCGATGCGCAGCAGGCCGTTGCGGTCGTCCACGCGTCGATATGTCGCCTGCGCCTGTTGCCAGTAGACGAGCGCGTCGTCGAAGCGGCCGAGGCGGAACGAGGCGAAGCCGACGTTGTTGAGGCTCTCGGCGACCTGGTCGGGCTGGTCGAGCTGCTGGCGCAGCGTGAGCGCCTCGCGGTACGCGGCGAGCGCCGCGGCGAAGTCGCCGCGCTCCTCCGCGATCACGCCGCGGTCGTTGGCGAGGTCGGCGAGGCTGGCGCGGTCACCGGCGCCCTCGAGCAGGCCCTTGACGCGGTCGAGCGTCCGCTCCGCCGCCTCGCGGTCGCCGCGTTCCGCCTGCACGATGGCGAGGTTGCGCAGTGTCCGGGCCAGTCCGGTGGTGTCGCCGAGGCGTTCGCGCATCGTCGCGGCGCGCGTGTACTGCTCGATCGAGGCATCGAGCTGGCCGAGGCGTTCGTAGCCGATGCCGAGCGCATTGCGCGTTTCCGCCTCGGCCGCGGCGTCGCGCGCGCGCGTGTTGAGCACCAGCGCGCGCACGAGGTAGTCGTCGACCGCGCGCTGCGCCTGGCCCTGCTGGATCGAGTAGCGCCCGAGCAGGAACCACACGCGTGCGTCCTGGTCGTCGTCGCCGGCGTAGCGCGCGAGCAGTGCGATCGCGCCGGCGCCGTCGCCGCCGTCGGCGAGCGCCTGCGCCTGCAGCACGAGCAGGCGCGGGTCGGCCGGGAAATCCCGCCGCGCACGGACGAGCGCGGCGCGCGCGCGCGCGTCGTCGCCCTCGTCGACGAGCGCACGCGCGACGAGTTCGCGCGCGGCCGGGGAGGCGTCGTCGCCGAATGTGCGCAGGGCCGCCGCGCGCGTGTTCGCCGCCGGCAGGTCTTCCAGCGCGCGTTCCTGTGCGTCGAGCAGCGCGGTCGCGACGAGGGCGCTCGGCGGCAGCGCCTCCGCGAGCGGCGCGAGTTCGGCCGCGGCCGCCTTCGCGTCGCCCTCGTCGAGGCGCGCGAGGGCGCGCCCGTACGCGGCGACCTGCGTCGCCGCGAGCGGCGGCATCGGTCCCGCCTGCAGGCCCGCCGCGGCGAGCCATTGCCCGGCCATGCCCGCCCACGCCGCGTGCAGCGCGGCGGCATCGCGGCCCTCGATCCGGAGCGGCGCCGCGCGCGGCGTGCGCGCGGGACCGACCCAGGCGAGTTCGAGCACGAGTCCCGATGCATCGCGGCGCAGCGAGCCGCGCGCGAGCCGCGTCGCGTTCGCCGCGCCGGCAACCTCGGGCAACAGGCGTGCAAGCGCCTCTCCGTGCAGCTCCGGCGCGATCCGCGCGCGCGCGTCGAGCACGCGCCGGCGCGGGATCGAGGCGACCGACGCGTCGCCGCGCAGCCATCCGCGCAGCTGTTCCTCGTAGGCGCGCGCGAGTGCGGCCAGTTCCTCGTCGCCGTCGGCGGCGTCGAACGGCAGCACGCCGATGCGTGGCGTCGCCGCGACGGCCGGCGCGGCCGCGATCGCGGTCGCCGGCGCCGGCACGCGCCAGGCCCAGCGCGCGGCCGCGCCGAGCGCGACGACGCCGAGCACGGCGAGCAGCAGCACGCGGCGGTCGAGCGGCGGGCGCGGCACGCGGCGCGCGTCGAGCGCCTTCAGTGCATCGCGCGCCGAGGCGAAGCGGTGCGCCGGGTTCACCTTGAGCAGCCGCTCGGCGAACGCATGCAGCCAGCCCGGCAGGTCGGGCCGCACGCGCGCGAGCGACGGCGGCGGGCGCAGGATGCGCTGCATGACGGCTTCGGCAGGCGTGCCGCCGGAGAACGGCAGCTCGCCGGCGAGCATCTCGAACAGGATCAGGCCGACTGCGTAGAGGTCGCTGCGCGCGTCGATCGTGGTGCCGCGCGCCTGTTCCGGCGACAGGTATTCAGGCGTGCCGACGATCATGCCGGTGTGGGTCATGCCGGTCGCGCCGAGCACGCGCGCGACGCCGAAGTCGGTGATGTAGGCGTGGTCGCCTTCGAGCAGCACGTTGGCGGGCTTCAGGTCGCGGTGCACGACCCCGCGCTGGTGCGCCGCGGCGAGGCCCTCGAGCAGGCCGCGCACGATCGCGAGCGCCTGCTCCAGCGGCAGGCGGCCGCAATGGTCGAGCCGGCGTTCGAGCGACTCGCCGCCGATCAGGTCCATGCTGATGAACCAGCGGCCCTCGTGCTCGGCGATGTCGTGGATGCGCACGACGTGCGGGCTCGACACCTGGCGCGCGAGGAGCAGTTCCTGGCGGAAATTCGCGAACGCCTCGGGCCTGCGCGCGAGGTCCGGTCGCAGCAGCTTGAGGGCGACCTCGATGTCGAGCGAGAGGTCGCGCGCGCGGTAGACCACGCCCATGCCGCCGATGCCGAGCAGCGATTCGATCCGGAAGCGGCCGGCCAGCAGGTCGCCGGGGCGCAGCTCGCCGGCGGCGAGCGTGCCTGTCAGGGTCGCCGCGGTGTCGCCGGAGTTGCCGCTCGCTTCGGCCGTCATGCGCCCACGATAGCGCGTAAGGCGCGACGCGCACAGGTTGCGCGCGCGATGCGGCCGGATGATCGCGCCGGGTCAGCCGCCGCTGCGGCGCAACTCGTCCCAGCGCGGCGCGGCGGCATGCTCGTCGAGCGCGTCGACCAGGCTCGCGATGCGCTCGCGCAGTCGCGCGGCCTCGATCGCGGTCGAGGCCTGCGCGGCGACGTTCTCGACCAGCTCGAGGTCGAGTTCGGTCACGGCCGGGCCGGGCGTGCGGCTGTCGGCATAGATCACGCCGCTCGAACCGTCCTGCATCGTCAGCGGCACGCAGACGATCGCGCGGATGCCGCCGAGGCGCACGCTCGGGCGGATCGCGAGCCACGGCGCGTCGCCGGTATCGCAGCAGACGACCGACCTGCGTTCGGCGAGCACGCGGTCGACCACCGCCGCGCTGCCGGCGAAGCGGTCGCCGGCGATGTCGGCCGCGCCGAGCGCGCGGCTCGCGCGCACGCGCGGCCGTTCGCCGGCGTCGCCGTAGAGCACGAAGCCACGCTCGAGGCCGGACAGCTCGAGCACCATGTCGAGCAGCTGCGGCACCAGCGTGCGCATGCCGAGGTCGGGCTGGCGCAGGCGCGCCGAGAGCGCGCGCGATTCCGCGCGCCGGCCGAGCGATTCGCTGCGTTGCGCTGCGGCGGCGGCGGCATCGAGCGGTTCGAACACGCATTGCACGTCGCCGACCGTGAACCAGGTGCGCTGCGTCAGCTCGGCGCCGCGCACGAGCTGGCCGTCGACGCGCAGGCCGTTCTTGCTGCCGGTGTCGCTGAGGCGCCAGAGGGTGGGGCCGCCCTCGATCTCGGCGTGGAAGCGCGACACGGAGGGGTGCTCGATGCGGATCTCGCAGGCGCTGGAGCGGCCGATGCGCACATTGCCGGCGTCGTCGATGAGCCGTACCAGCGCCGCGCCGTCCGGCGGATAGGCAGTCAGCCGCGCCGGCATCCGCTCAATGCCCGGCCGAACAGTTCAGCAGGCTGAAGCGCAGCGTCCGTGCGAGGCTGACGAGGTCGCCGGCGTCGTTGACGACGTCGTGCTGGGCCCGCCAGAGGTTCGCGATGTCGCCGTCGTCGGCGGCCTCCTGCACGTCGCCGATGAACGCGTCCAGCGGCAGGATCGCATTGGTGCAGGCGAGCAGCGGGTTGAGCACGCCGCCGACGATGATCTGCACCAGGCTCGTGAGCAGGTTGGTCAGCTGCAGGCGCAGCACGTCGCTCAGGACGGCCGAGAGGAGGCGCGTCGTCAGCGCGGTCGCCTTCGGCAGGATCACGCCGAGCAGCGCCGGCAGGCCCGCGGCGACGGTGTTGCGGCCGATGATGAACTGCGAGAACGCGCCGCCGCGCCCGCGCGCGCGCGTGCTGCCGGAGGCGATCTCGTCGCTGACGTCGGCGAAGTGGCCGCCGAGCGGCGCCTTCAGCAGGCGGTACTGGCTGTAGGGTTCGTAGGCGAGCGCGTGGGTGTGGATCTCGAGCTCGTAGGTGTTGCGGAACGACAGCGCGCCGCTGCCGTCCTCGTTCGCGGCGAAGTCACTGGCGAAGATCCAGTCGTGCACGGGCGGTTCGACCGTGACGATGACCGGGAAGGCCGGGTCGACGACGATGCCGCCGGGCAGCCGGTTGCGGAAGGCGACGTCGTTCGGGTCGAACAGCGCCGCGCTGAGGTTCAGGCTCGCGACGCTGAGGTTGCGCGGCGAATCGAACACGATCGTGACCTCGGCCTCGTGCACGACGCCGCCGGGGCCGGTGAGCTGGATCGTCGCGTACGCGCTGTCGCCGAGGATCGAGACGTCGACCTGCGCGCGCGCGGTGCGCGTGGCCGACAGCGCGAGGCCGGCGACGAGCAGCAGTGCGACGGTGCGGAGTGCGCGGAGGATCATGGCGTTCCCGTGGCCGGGCCATTCGCCTGGCCGGCCCGCGCAAGTCTAGCGCGCGCAAGGAGGCGAGCCGCGACCGAGGGATTTTCCCCGCGCCGGTGAGGGGAATCCGACGTGCCGCGCGCGGACGCATCTCCTACTGTTCCATGACGGCCCGCCGAAGGCGCGGCTGACGGCATTTCGCGGACAGGGGCGCGAAGACCGCATGGGCGACAGCAAGGACGAAGAGGCGCGCCGCAACGAGCGGCGGCGGCGCCAGGCGGAAGAACTGCTCGCCGGCCAGTTGCGCCGGCGCGAGCGCGCGCGCGCCGACGAGGCACTCCTCGAGACGCTGCAGGCGCCGCCGGAACGCGGCGGGGGCGGCGCTGCGCCGCCAGCCGACGACGCGCCGCCGCCGGACGGGCAGGACGCCCCCGGCGAGGGGAACGACCAGGGCCGCGGCTGATCGGCCGCGCCGCACCCGATTGCTCGGGAGAGTAGGGAGGCCGGATCCGTCCGGCAGGGGCCAGGGACGGCCCCACAGGGAGGGGCGTTCGTCAATCGTTGGCCGGGATCGAGAACGGCGCGGACACCGGGCAGCCGGTGCGCATGCGCCGGCCGCAGCGCCGGGGCTCGAGCGACCGGTCCAGGCACACGCGCACTTCGACCAGCTCGCCGTGGCTGCAATGCAGGCTCATCATGTCGTCGCGCAGGCCCGGGTTCGCCTGCCGCAGCGACGCGCGCAGGCGGTCGGCAGTCATGCGCAGGTCGCGCCGCGGCGCCTTCAGCACCTCCGGCACCTGCAGCGTGGCGAACGCGCGATCGGCGAGGGCGAAGTACGCGGAAGGCGCGAGGCCGCTGCAGCTGCCGTGCGCGCGCCATTCGTGCTGGACCAGCCGCCGGCTCGGCATGAACGCGAGCGCGCGCTCGACGGTGCGCCGGTCCGGGGCGTGGTCGTACGCGCAGCGTTGCGGCCCGCCGCCGCCCTCGTACTGGGGCCAAAGGCCATGCAGCACGAAGCCGTAGCCCTTGCCGCGGCACTGCTCGCGTTCGTCGCGGTGGGTGCGGCAGAACGTCGGCGACCAGGACAGCGCCATCACGAAGTAATCGTAGCGTGCCGCCCGATCGCCGCGATTCGCCTCGCGCCCGTGCGCGGGCGCGGCAGCGGCGAGGACGAGGACGAGGACGAGGACGAGGACGAGCAGGGCGACGAGGGTGCGCATGGGCGGCTCCGGGGTCCGCCGCGCACGCTAGCACGGACGTGCCCGCGCGTGCGCGGCGACGCGCTATGATCGCGGGTCCCGCACAGGCCGGAGCCGCCACCGCATGACCCGACGCATCGCCGCCCGCCGCTCGCCGATCCACGGCACCGGCGTTTTCGCCCTCGTCGACATCCCCAAGGGCGTCGAACTCATCGAGTACCGCGGCAAGCGCCTGACCCACGCGCAGGCCGACCGCCTCTACGCGAACACCAGCGACAGCGGCCATACGTTCCTGTTCACGCTGAACGACGAATACGTCATCGATGCCAGCACCGGCGGCAACATCGCGCGCTGGATCAACCACAGCTGCAAGCCGAACTGCCGCGCGCTGATGGAGGAACACGAGGGTGGCGATCGCCGCAAGGACAAGGTCGTGATCGAGACCCTGCGCCCGTTGCGAGCCGGCGAGGAGCTGACCTACGACTACGGCATCGTGCTCGAGGAACGCCTGACGCCGCGCCTGAAGGCGATCTGGGCCTGCCGCTGCGGCGCGCCGCGCTGCAAGGGAACCCTGCTCAAGCCCAAGCGCGCGCCGAAGAAGAAGGCGGCCGCGAAGGCGGCGCGCACGAAGGCCGCGCGTTCCTGAGTGGCGGCTGCCGGCCGGCCAGGCGTCGCGTCCGGCAACCTGAACGGTCGCGCGGGGAATTGTCGCCGCGCCGATCAGGCGCGTAGGATGCCTGCACCGGGGAGCGGGGGCGGTACCACGTGAGCGATACCAGGACCATCGCGGTCGTCGGCGTATCCGAGCAGGAGGTCGCGCACCTGCGCCTGCTGCTGCGCAAGTGCGCCGATGCGCTCGACTGCACCTGGCGCTGGGGCGAGGAGGACGGCGCCGATTTCCTCGTCGTCGACATCGATTCCTTCGCCGGGCAGATGGCGCGCACGCGCGCACTCGGCGCCGGCGTGCGCTGCGCGGTGTTCGCCGATCGCGCCGTCGAAGGCGCCGACCTCGTCCTGCAGCGGCCGTTGCGGCGCGACAACCTCGTCGACGTGCTCAACCGCGCGTCCGCCAGTGCGGTCGACCGTGCCTCCATCGCGAGCCTCGAGGGCAGCGAGGACTTCTACCAGGGCGACGTCGCCGCCGACGACGCCGGCGTGCCCGCACTCGCCGAACCCGCCGCGCCGGCAGCGGCCGCCGCGGCGCAGGGGCTCGACGACGCGCTGCGCGCCGAGCCGCTCGAGCTGCGCGAAATGAACGGGCGCGACGCGCCGGTGCCGCGCACTGCGATCCCCGCCGATCGCAAGTACGCGACGCGCGAGGCGATGCTCGCCGACACCCTGCCGCGTGGCCTGCGCGAGTTCCTCGAGGACAACCTGCTGCTGATGCCGGCGCGCTTCGCGTTGCCGGGCAGGCCCGCGCTGACGCTCGATCCGAAGAACCGCGTCGCGCACATCGCCGGCAGCCTCGCCGCGATCGTGCCGTACGCGCGCGGGCGCTGGCGACTGTGCGACTGGCAGCGCCTGACCACGGCCGAGCTCGCCGAGGTTCGTGCGGGCGAGCAGGCGCATTCCTATTCGCGCCTGGTCTGGCTCTACGTGCTGCTCCAGTCCGGCGGCCATCTCGCGCGCCACCTCGATCCGGGCGGCACCTACCGCGTCACGCAGTGGGTCGAGATCGAGCAGGAACTCGCACGCTACTTCCGCATCGGCAAGGCACTGCTGCAGCCGGCGCGCCTGCACGAAGTCGCGGCCGCCGCGGCCGCGCCGATGGCCGACGTGTTCGACGTCGTCAACGCCTACGACGCGATCGGCCTGCTCGAGTGGCAGCCGCGCGCGCGCCGCGAGGCGGCGCCGCCGCCGCAACCGTCGCTCATGCGCAAGCTGAAGAAGCCCTGGGGGCGTTCCTACCGCTGACGCGGTTTCGCGTCGACGCGGCGGCCGCCCGCCGCGCTCAGTCCGCGCGGTACGCGTGCACCTCGTCGACCAGCGCCGCGAGGTGTTCCGGATCGATGTCCGGCGTGATGCCGTGGCCGAGGTTGAACACGTGGCCGGGACCTGCGCCGAACGCGTCGAGCGTGCGGCGCACCTCGCGCCGGATCGTGTCGGGCGTCGCCGCGAGGACCGCCGGGTCGAGGTTGCCCTGCAGCGCGACGCGCGCGCCGACCCGAGCGCGCGCTTCGCCGAGGTCGATCGTCCAGTCCACGCCGAGCGCTTCGCAGCCGCTGTCCGCGAGCGCCTCGAGGTGCCCGTTCGCGCCCTTGGAGAACAGGATCAGCGGCACGTCCCGGGTCGCGGGATCGGCCTTCAGGCGCGCGACGATCGCGGCCAGCGGTTGCAGCGAGAACTCGCGGAACATCGCCGGCGCGAGCAGGCCGCCCCAGGTGTCGAACACCATCAGTGCCTGCGCGCCGGCCGCGGCCTGCGCCGCGAGGTAGCGCGCGACCGCTTCCACCAGCACGTCGAGCAGGTGGTGCATGGTCGCCGGGTCTTCGAGCGCGAGCGCCTTCGCGCGCGAGAAGCTGGACGAGCCCTCGCCTTCGATCATGTAGCAGGCGAGCGTCCACGGGCTGCCGGAGAAGCCGATCAGCGGCACGCGCCCGGCGAGTTCGCGCCGGATCAGCCGCACCGCATCCAGGACGTAGCGCAGCGAGGCCTCGGGGTCGGGCGCTCCGAGGCGCGCGATGTCGGCCGCGCTGCGCAGCGGGCGCGCGAACTTCGGGCCCTCGCCCTCGACGAAATGCAGGCCGAGGCCCATCGCGTCCGGCACGGTCAGGATGTCGGAGAACAGGATCGCGGCGTCGAGCGGGAAGCGCGCCAGCGGCTGCAGGGTCACCTCGCAGGCGAGCTCCGGCGTCTGCGCCAGGGCGAGGAAGCTGCCGGCACGCGCGCGGGTGGCGCGGTACTCGGGCAGGTAGCGGCCGGCCTGGCGCATGATCCAGACCGGCGTCGCATCGACGGGTTCGCGGCGCAGCGCGCGCAGGAAGCGGTGGTCGGGCGTGGTCATGCGATCGGTCCTGATGGGCGCTGCGCGCGGGCGTCAGCGCGGAGGCGGGCCGTCGAAGCCCTGGCTGAACATCACATGGAAGCCGCGCCGGAGCTGCGCGTCGCGCGCGGTCTCGAACGCGGCCAGCGCGGCGTCGCGCTCGAGGTAGACCTCGCGCTTGCTGCTGGCACGGCTACCTTGCTGGCCCCACTCGCGGAACAGCGTCCAGCCGCCGAGCAGATCCTGCTGCAGCACGAGCTGGTAATAGCGCGGGGCGTCGGCGCCGCTGGGCTTGGTCTGCATGAAGAGGCGCATGTGAGCCGGGGATTGTAGAGCAGCGCCCGCACCGGGCGTTAGCGATGCGATCGCACGGGCGGCCGCGCGCTTGCGGTAAGCTCCGCCGGACGATGCACCCTGGGGAGGGGCCCAATGGAAACGTCTCGCACCGTGCGCGCGGCACTCGCCGCCGCCGGCGTCTTCGCCGTCGCCCAGCTGCCCGCGCGGGAAGCCGCGCCGCAGGAATCGGGCCCGATCGCCTCGCGCAGCGAGGTGACCGAACTGGAAGGCCTGACCGTGCTCGGCTCGCGCCGCCACGATCGCACGTCCGATACCGACACGCCGGTGCCGGTCGACGTGCTGCCGATGCAGAAGGCGGCCGAGCAGGGCGGCAACTTCGACCTCGCGCAGACGCTGCAGTACACGACGCCGTCGTTCACCTCCGGCCACCAGACCGGCGCCGACAACGCCGACTCGGTCGACTCGGCCGCGCTGCGCGGTCTGGGTTCGGACCAGACGCTGGTGCTGGTCAACGGCAAGCGCCTGCACTCGACCGCGCTGGTCAACCTGTTCGGCGCGCGCAACCGCGGCAATACCGGCACCGACCTCAACACGATCCCGCTGCTGGCGATCGACCACGTCGAGATCCTGCGTGACGGCGCGGCCGCGCAGTACGGGTCGGACGCGATCGCCGGCGTGCTGAACATCGCGCTGAAGCGGCGCAAGGGCTGCGAGGCGGTCACCGGCTACGGCCAGTATGCGCGCGGCGATGGCAAGAACTGGCTCGCCTCGGCCTATTGCGGCTTCGGCGTCGGCGACGACGGCGTCGTCGCGCTGACCGGCGAATACCTCGACCGCGGCCGTTCGAACCGCGCCGGTCCCGGGAACCCGCGCACGATCGGCGACACCGCGGTGAAGAACGGCACCGTCTACTTCAACGGTGACATCCCGTTCGGCGACGGCTTCCACTTCTACTTCGACGGCGGCCTCCAGAACCGCGACGCCTCCTCGGGCGCGTTCGCGCGCGGCGGCATCGGTTCCGACGACATTCCCTCGCGCAATTCCGCCGTGATGTACCCGGACGGCTTCGTGCCGTTCATCGATCCCTACGTGCAGGACCGCCACGGCACCGCCGGTGTGTGGTGGAACTGGGGCGACTGGCGCGTGGACCTGTCGCAGACGCTCGGCTACAACAAGCTGATCGACACGATCCGCCACACGCTCAACGCGTCGATCGCGAATGCCGACCTCGAGGCGGGCGGCCCCGGCCTCAGCCCGACCGAGTTCAACGCCGGCGGCTTCTCCTTCACGCAGGCGACCACGAACCTCGACTTCAGCCGCTACTTCGACGGCTGGCTGCGCGGCACCAACGTCGCATTCGGTGCCGAGTTCCGCCACGAGAACTACGAGATCTACGCGGGCGAGCCCGGCTCGTACATCGACGCCGACGGACCCGGCGGCGGCAACGCCGGCAGCCAGGGCTTCCCCGGCTTCCAGCCGGTCGACGAGACCGACCAGAGCCGGCACAACTGGGCCGCCTACGTCGACGTCGAGACCAACTGGACCGACCGCTTCATGACCGACCAGGCGCTGCGCTACGAGCACTACAGCGACTTCGGATCGACCCTGACCGGCAAGCTCGCCGGCGCGCTGCGCGTGACCGACGAGTTCCTGCTGCGTGCCTCGTTCAGCACCGGCTTCCGTGCGCCGTCGCTGCAGCAGCGCTGGTTCTCGTCCACCTTCACCGACTTCATCAGCGGCGATCCGGTCGACGTCGTGCTGGCGCCGAACGGCGGCGCGATCGCGCGCGCGGCCGGCATCCCGGACCTCAAGGAAGAAACCTCGACCAGCGCGACCGTCGGCTTCACCTGGAAGCCGGCCGACGACCTCTCGATCACGCTGGACGGCTACCGCATCGACATCGACGACCGCATCGTCCTGACCGGCTACTTCGACACGTCCGACCCCGACATCGGCCACATCCTCGAGGAGCTCGGCGTGGGCTCGGCGCAGTTCTTCGTCAACTCGGTCGACACGCGCACGCAGGGCATCGACCTCACGATCAGCCACGGCACCGAGCTCGGCGCCGGGCGGCTCGAGAGCTTCCTCGCCTTCAACCACGGCACGACGAAGGTGCGCCGCGTGCACACGCCGCCGAACCTGGTCGGGCGCGAGGACTCGCTGCTCGGCGAACGCGACCGGCTGTTCATCGAGGGCGGCGCGCCGCGCTCCAAGGCGACGCTCGGCTTCGACTACGCGATCGGCAACTGGGACGCGAACCTCAAGATCATCTACTTCGGCCCGATGACGCTCGGCACGTTCTCCGGCCCGCCGGTGCCGAACCAGCACTACTCCGACAAGACCTCGGCCGACGTCGCCCTGACCTACCGCTTCAGCGACGCCACCACCCTGACCGTCGGCGGCACCAACATCCTCGACCGGTTCCCGACGAAACAGGATCCGGACGAGACCGACAACGGCTTCAAGTACGAAGCGGTCCAGTTCGGCCTCAACGGCGCGGCCTGGTTCGTCAGGCTCGCGCACCGGTTCTGAGCCGGGATGGGTGGATTCTGATCGGCAAGCACGGCGCGCGGAGGAATCCGCGCGCTTCGTGCCTTGGCGGCCTGCGCTTCGATGATGCGAAGCCGTGGCGGACCGGGTCAGGCGAGGACGGCGAGGATCTCGGACTCGCGGACGCCCGGAACGACGTCGGCGGCGCCGACGCCGCGCCAGAGGACCAGGCGCAGCGCGTGGCCGAGGTTCTTCTTGTCCAGGCGCATGCGCGCGAGCAGGCGCTGCGGGTCCGCCGCGGGCGATGCGGTCGGCAGGCCGAGCGCGCCGAGCAGGCGCGCGAGGCGCGTCGCGTCGGCGTCGCCGGCGAGGCCGAGGCGCGCCGACAGCCGCGCGGCGAGCAGCATGCCGATCGCGACCGCTTCGCCGTGCAGCAGCGTGCCGTAACCGCATTCCGCTTCGAGCGCGTGGCCGAAGGTGTGGCCGAAGTTCAGCAGGGCGCGCTCGCCGTGCTCGTGCTCGTCGCGCGCGACCACCGCGGCCTTGTGCCGGCAGCTGGTCGCGATCGCCTCGACCAGCACGCGCGCCTCCCGCGCGACGAGCGCGTCCGCGTTCGCTTCGAGCCAGGCGAAGAACGCCGCGTCGCCGATCGCGGCGTACTTGGCGACTTCGGCGAGCCCGGCTTTGTACTCGCGTTCGGGCAGGGTCGCGAGCGTCGCCGTGTCGGCCACGACCGCGCGCGGCTGGTGGAACGCGCCGACCAGGTTCTTGCCGGCCGGCAGGTTCACGCCGGTCTTGCCGCCGACCGACGAGTCCACCATCGCCAGCAGGGTGGTCGGCACCTGCACGAAGTCGATGCCGCGCATCCAGCACGCCGCGGCGAAGCCGGCGAGATCGCCGATCACGCCGCCGCCGAGCGCGACGAGGGTCGCGTCGCGGGTCGCGCCGAGCGCGGCGAGGCGCGCGAACACCTCGCCCGCGTTGGCGAGCGTCTTGTGCGCCTCGCCGTCCGGCAGCACCAGCGCCGCATGCTCGAACCCGTGCAGTCCGGCCGCGACGCGCGCGAGGTAGAGCGGCGCGACGCGCTCGTTGCTGACCACCAGCACGTGGCGCCCGCGGATCGCATCGCGCCACGCGCCCGGCTCGTCGAGCAGGCCGGCGCCGACGTGGATGGGATAGCGGCGCTCGCCGAGCGCGACCTCGATCGTCACGCGGCTCATGCGACGACCTCCGCGTCGCCGCGCTGCCAGCGTGCCTCGAGCAGGTCGAGCAGGTCGTGCGCCGCGTGGGCGCTGTTGCCCACGCCGCTCGACGGCAGGCGCAGGTCGGCGCATTCGGCATAGCAGGGGTTGCGCGTCGCCGCGAGCGCCTCGAGCCGTTCGCGCCGGTCCGCGGCTTGCAGCAGCGGCCGCTGGCGGTCGCGGGCCAGCCGCGCGAGCTGCGCGTCGACGTCCGCATCGAGCCAGATGACGAAGCCGCGCTCGCGCAGCAGGCGGCGGTTGTCCGCATCGAGCACCGCGCCGCCGCCGGTCGCCAGCACGATGCCCTTGCGCGCCGCCAGCTCGGCCAGCATCGCGCTTTCGCGGCGGCGGAAACCGGCCTCGCCCTCGAGTTCGAAGATCAGCGAGACGGCGGCCCCGGTGCGCGCCTCGATCTCGTGGTCCATGTCGATGAACGGCATGCGGAACAGCTCGGCGAGCAGGCGGCCGACCGTGGTCTTGCCGGCGCCCATCGGGCCGACGAGGAACAGGTTGGGCGCGGGATTCATGCGCCGATGCTAGCAGGACCGCCGCGCCGGCTCGCGCCGGCCGTGTGAGAGAATCCGCGCCTCCCGTCGCCCTCCCCGCCCGATGCAGCGCTTCGTCCCCACGTTCATCGTCATCCTGTTCGTACTGTTCGCGGCCGAGCTGTCGCGGCCCGTCGACGTGCACGTGATCGAGCCGTTCACGTCCGCGATCGCGAAGCTGTGCGTGTGGCTGGTCCAACGGTTCGACCCGGACGTCATCGCGTACGGCAAGGTGCTGCAGAGCGCGCGCACCGGCTTCGCGATCTCGATCGAGCGCGGCTGCAACGGTGTCGAGGCGGTCATCATCCTGGTCTCGGCGATGCTCGCGTTCCCGGCGCCGTGGAAGAACCGGCTGGCCGGCATCGGCATCGGCTTCGTCGCGATCCAGCTGCTGAACCTGGTGCGCATCATCAGCCTGTTCTACCTCGGCCAGTGGAACCGCACCTGGTTCGACTGGTTCCACCTCTACCTGTGGCAGGCGCTGATCATGCTCGACGCGCTGGTCGTGTTCCTGCTCTGGCTGCGCTGGTTGCCGCGACCGCGTCCCGCCGCTGCCTGAACGGCCGCGGCCCGGTGCCGGCAGCTTTGCTATAGTGGCTGCGGTCCACCACCGGAGGCCTGACCATGACTGTCGCGAAGGTGATCGAGCTCAGCAGTTCGTCGACGAAGGGCATCGAGGACGCGGTGCAGCAAGGCCTGCACAAGGTGTCGCAGACGGTGAAGAACATCCGCGGCGCGTGGGTCAACGAGATCAAGGTCGTGACCGACGGCGATGGCACCGTCACCGAGTGGCGCGTCAACATGCGCGTGAATTTCGTCGTCGAATGATCGCCGCGGCCGCCGCCGCGTAACCCGGCGACCCTTTTGTCTCTCGCGCAGCATCGGCGATGGTGCGGATCCCGAGCGGGCGACTTCCGGAGGATGGATGAAGACGATCGACAGGCGCCTGGTCACGACCGCCGCCGAGCTCCCCGGCTACCGCGTCACCGCCTCGTTCGGCGTCGTGCGCGGCATCACGGTGCGCTCGCGCAGCGTCATCGGCAACATCGGCGCGGCCCTGCAGACCCTCGTCGGCGGCAACATCAGCCTGTTCCAGGAACTGTGCGAACGCGCCCGCGCGGATGCGTTCGATCTGCTGCTCACGCACGCCGCCGAAGTCGGCGCGAACGCGATCATCGCGATGCGCTACGACGCCAACGAGATCGCGCAGGGCGTGACCGAGGTGCTCGCCTACGGCACCGCCGTGCGCGTCGAGCCCGTGTAGGACCACGCCACGTGGCGGAAACGCGCCGGGTGTCCCGGAGCGTGTAGCGCGGAACCGCTGCGCGGCGGCGAGGCCACGCGCGCCACGATGTTGCGATGCCCGGTGATCCGCGTTCGATGCGTTCGCGCGCGCGGCACCTCGCGCCGCCAAGTCCTACCCTGCGGGACGAGGCGAAACCGGTCGCCCGCGCGACGTGGTGGACGCCGGACGCGTCGGGTCCGAAAGGTGGCCGGCACCGCCGATCCGCCTGCCTTCGATCGCAATCCTTTCCGTGCGTGTCCTTCCGGTTTTCAGGCCGTTGCCTTCCGACGGCCACCCGCCACGCGGATCGCGACGACGTGCCGGCTGGCGTCGAGCACGACCCGCACGTCGGCGACACGCGGCAGGCTGCGCACTGCGTGCCGGCTGATGCGCTCGAAATGCGCGACGAATCGGCGCAACGCGGCCGGCTTCATCGCGCGCGCGGCGGCGCGATCGAGCAGCGCGCGTTCCTGCTCCGCGCGCCATCGCTCCACCACCTCGAACGACGGTGCCTGCAACAGGACCAGCGCGTCGAGGCGTCGCCACGCGCGCGCATACGCACCGGCGAGTTCGGCGTTGGCCGTGCGGCGCCAGCGCCCTTCGCGGTCCTCGTCGCGCTCGAGTGCGTTCACCGGCACGCGCAGCGCACCCGCCGCCTGCGCCGGCACGCCGACGCACCAGCCCTCGAGCAACACGAGCTCCGGCGTGCGGCGCACGCGGCGCCAGCGCGAGGGTGGCAGGCGCGTGTCGCGTCCCTTGTCGAAGCGCGGCACGCGCAGTGGCGCCGCACCGATCGGGCGTGCCAGCGCCGCCAGCGTGCGTTCGAGCAGGGCGACCTCGTGCGTACCGGGCACGCCGCGGCTGGCGAACAGCGGATGCCGCTCGCGCGCGAGCCGCGCGCGCTCGCGCCGGCCGAAATAGAAGTCGTCGAGCGACAGCACCTCGCAGGCGATGCCGTGCGCGCGCGCCAGGGCGGCGAGTCGTGCCGCGAGCGTGCTCTTGCCGCTGCCCTGCAGGCCGGACAGGCCGATGCACGCGACGCGACGCTTCGCCGCGGCACGCGCGGCGAGGATCGCATCGAGTACGCGCGCGACGACGTCGGCGGGATAGCCGGGTCGCGTGCTAGCATCGCGCCGCATGAATGACCCCGCAGGTTCGGCCACCGATCCACTGTACCAGCAGGCGCTGGCGACCTTCGAAAGCCTGCTCGCCGAAGCGCGCGGGAGCGGCGACCCCGAGCCGACCGCGATGACGCTGGCCACCTCGGTCGACGATCGCGTCAGCGCGCGCATCGTGCTGTGCAAGGGCGTCGACGCGCGCGGCTTCCGCTTCTTCAGCAACTACGAGAGCGCCAAGGGCGGGCAGCTCGCGGCACAGCCGCGCGCTGCGCTCGTGTTCCACTGGAAGACGCTGCGCAACGGCGTGCAGGTGCGCGCCGAGGGCCTGGTCTCGAAGCTCGGCGGCGAGGAGTCCGACGCTTACTTCGCCTCGCGTCCGCGTGGCAGCCAGCTCGGTGCGTGGGCCTCATCGCAGTCGCGCACGCTGGCGAGCCGCGAGGAGTTCGAAGCGCGCCTCGCCGAGGTCGAACGACGCTTCGACGGCGCGCCGGTCCCGCGCCCGCCGCACTGGGGCGGCTATGTGCTCGCGCCGGACCGGATCGAGTTCTGGTACGGCGCCGACTTCCGCCTGCACGAGCGCCAATGCTACGGGCGCGACGCCGCGGGCGCGTGGTCGCGGCGCATGCTTTTCCCCTGACCGATGCGCCTGCGGCCGGCCTACCGCATCAGCGTCTGGGTGCCGCCGGCGCACGCGCAGCGCGTGCTCGACGGCATCGTCGCGGTGGACGAACTGCGCCTCGGCGGATACGACCGCGTCGCATGGATCGCCGCGGTCGGCAGCGAACAGTACCGTCCGCTCGCCGGCGCGAATCCCACGCAGGGCCGGCACGGCGAACTCGAACGCGGCGACAGCGTCTGCGTCCAGGTCTGCATCCCGCGTGACGGCGAACGGTTGCGCCGCGTGGTCGAGGACGGCATCCGGCCGCACCATCCGTGGGAGCTGCCGGCGATCTTCGTCGACGAGACGATGCTGCCGCTGCCGGATTGACGGTGCGCAGGCGGCGGACGCGACGGCGACGCGTGCGACAATCGCGGGATGCCGAACCCAGCCGCCACCGGACCGCGCCGCATCGTCTGCCTGACCGAGGAGCCGACCGAGGTGCTGTACGCGCTCGGCGAGCAGGACCGCATCGTCGGCATCTCGGGCTTCACCGTGCGGCCCCCGCGCGCGCGCCGCGAGAAGCCGAAGGTCTCGGCCTTCACGAGCGCGCGCACCGCCGACATCCTCGCGCTGGAGCCCGACCTCGCGATCGGCTTCTCGGACATCCAGGCCGACATCGCGCGTGACCTCGTCAAGGCCGGCGTCGAGGTCTGGATCGCCAACCATCGCAGCGTCGAGGGCATCCTCGGGTACATCGTCCGCCTCGGCGCGATGGTCGGCGCCGCCGACCGCGCGCAGGCGTACGCGGATCGCGCGCGCGCCCACCTCGACGACATCGCACGCCGCGCAGCGCTGTTGCCGCGCAGGCCGCGCGTCTATTTCGAGGAATGGGACGAGCCGCCGATCACCGGCATCCGCTGGGTCGCGGAACTCGTGCGCATCGCGGGCGGCGACGACGTGTTCCCGGAGCGCGCGGCGATGCCGCTCGCGCGCGACCGCATCCTCGCCGACGCGGGTGACGTCGTGCGCCGCGCGCCGGACATCGTGTTCGGTTCGTGGTGCGGCAAGAAGTTCCGCCCCGAACGCGTGGCCGCGCGCCCGGGCTGGGATGCGATGCCGGCCGTGCGCGACGGGGAGCTGCACGAGATCAAGTCGCCGATCATCCTGCAGCCGGGCCCCGCCGCCCTGTTCGATGGCGTCCGCGCGCTGCACGAGGTGATCGCGCGCTGGGCGCGAGCGCGCCCGCCCGCCTAGGCCTCGTCGCAGGGCCGCACCGAGCGCGAAGGCGATGCGGGACGCGTCGTCGCGAGTCCCGCCGGCGCCACGTCACGCCGTGCGCGTGCCGCCGCGAGTTCCACCGAGCATCGGCGGTGCCGTCTCCACGGGGAGCGTCGCGACGCACGCGCCGATCGCACGTGCGCGCGCGCGGCGTGCGTCAGGGCGCGAGGGCGAGCGCGAGGCCGTGATCGCGCAGCGGCATCGCGACCAGCACGCGCGCGAGCATCAGCGCGAGCCCGGCGATCGCGGGCGAGAAGTCGATGCCGCCGAGCGCAGGCAGCCGCTTGCGCACGGGACGCAGCACCGGTTCGCTGAGCTGGTACAGCAGAGGCACGACCGGGTTGGCGCGGTCGACGCTGAAGAAGCTCAGGATCGCGCGCACCAGCACCACCGCGAACACGAACACGAGCACGAAATCGACCAGCTCGCCGAGCGCCAGCAGCGCCAGGCCGACCAGCCCCGGCGCGCGGCCGGCGAGCGCGAGCAGCAGCACGCTCTCCAGCGCGCACAGCAGCCAGGCGACGAGCACCCCGGCGAGGTCGAGGTTGCGCCAGTTCGGCAGCAGCCGGTGCAGCGGGATCAGCAGCGGATTGGTCAGCTTGTAGAGGAACTGGCAGATCGGATTGTAGAAGTTCGCGCGCGCGAGCTGCAGCAGCACGCGTGCGACGACGATCGCGACGAGCGCGCCGAACACGAAGCGGATCAGGATCTGGCCGGCGCTGGCGAGGTAGAGCATGGCGGTACGGGAAGCACGCGGGAACCGACAGTGTACGACGCCGGCCGCGGTCGCATGCGCACGGTCCGTTGCGGCGTCGCGGCGCGCGGTCGCGGGGTCAGTCGTCGTAGGCGGCCGACAGCTGCCGGCCGCGTTCGGCCGCCGCATCGACCGCGCGCGCGACGAGTCCGCGCAGGTCGCCGTCGGCGAACGCCTGCAGCGCGGCTGCGGTGGTGCCACCCGGCGAGGTCACGCGTTCGCGCAGCACGGTCGGCGGCTCGCCGTCCTCGTCGAGCATGCGGCCGGCGCCGACGCAGGTCTGCACGGCGAGCGAGCGCGCGGTCGCGCGTGGCAGGCCCTGCGCGACCGCGGCGTCCTCGAGTGCCTCGACCAGCAGGAAGAAGTACGCCGGCCCCGAACCCGACAGCGCGGTGACGGTGTCCATCAGCGCCTCGTCGTCGATCCAGACCGTGCGCCCGGCCGCGCCGAGGATGGCTTCGGCGCGCTCGCGCTGGCCCGTGTCGACGGCTTCGTTGGCGATCATGCCGGTCGCGCCCGCGCCGACCAGTGCGGGCGTATTGGGCATCGCGCGCACGATCGCGCGCCCGCCGCCGAGCCAGCCGTCGAGCTGTGCGGTGCGGATCCCGGCCGCGATCGAGACCACGAGTGGCTTCGACGCCCCGAGCGCCGGTGCGAGTTCGCCGCAGACCGCCTTCATGACCTGCGGCTTGACCGCGAGCACGACCACGTCGGCGTCCTGCGCCGCGTCGGTTCCGCGTTCGTGCACCGCGACGCCGAAGTCGCGCGCGAGCGCGGCGCGCAGTTCCGCATTCGGCTCGGCGACGGCGATCGCATCCGCGCGCGCGCCACCGCGCACCAGCGCACCGACCAGGCTGCGTGCCATGTTGCCGCCGCCGATGAAGGCGACGCGGAAGCCGTGGACCGGGGCGGGACGTTCGGGGTTCGAGGGCATGGGCAGGCTTCGCAGGCGGGGAACACGAAGGATAGCAAGGCGGCCGCGCCCGCCGCGCCGCCAGCCGGCGCGCGCCTATGACGGTGCGTGCGCGTTCGACGCCGCGCGCGGCCCGAACAGCGCGGTGCCGACGCGCACCATCGTCGCGCCCTCGGCGATCGCGAGCTCGAAGTCGCCGGACATGCCCATCGACAGCGTGTCGATGCCGGGGTGCCGGGCCGCGAGCGCGTCGAACAGCGCGCGCATGCGTCGGAATGCGTCGCGCCGCCGCGCCGGATCGGCCAGCGGCGCGGGGATCGCCATCAGGCCGCGCAGGCGCAGTCGCGATTCGGCCGCGACGAGGCCGGCGAGTGCGTCGACGTCGCCCGGCGCGCAGCCGGACTTGCTCGCCTCGTCGTCGACGTTGACCTGCACCAGCACCTGCAGCGGCGGGCGCGCGGGCGGCCGGTGGCGCGCGAGCAGCGCGACCAGCTTGGCGCGATCCAGGCTCTGCAGCCAGTCGAAGTGCTGCGCGACCTCGCGGCACTTGTTCGACTGCAGCGGCCCGATCAGGTGCCATTCGAGCGCCAGCCCGGCGAGCTCGCGCTGCTTGGCGAGCGCCTCCTGCACGTAGTTCTCGCCGAACGCGCGCTGGCCACGCGCGGCCAGCGCGCGGATCGCCTCCGCCGGCTGCGTCTTCGACACGGCGACGAGGGTGACTTCGCGCGCGCCGGCGGCCTGCCGCGCCGCGGCGATCCGTCGCGTGACGGAAGCGTAGGCTGTGTCGCGCAAATCCATCGCAACATCCTGCACCGGTTGTGATTCTTGTGGCTATACTGCCGCATCGGCGCGGCGCGCTGCAGCACCGCCCGGCCAACCGCGCCCGCGCGCGCCGCACAGAGTCCAGGGGATCGTTCGATGGATATCGCCGAGCTTCTCGCGTTTTCGGTCAAGAACAAGGCGTCGGACCTGCACCTGTCCGCCGGCCTGCCGCCGATGATCCGCGTCGACGGCGACGTGCGCCGCATCAACATCCCGGCGCTCGAGCACAAGCAGATCCACTCGCTGATCTACGACATCATGTCGGACAAGCAGCGACGCGACTACGAGGAATTCCTCGAGGTCGACTTCTCGTTCGAGATCCCGTCGCTGGCACGCTTCCGCGTCAACGCGTTCAACCAGAACCGCGGCGCCGGCGCCGTGTTCCGTACGATTCCGTCCGAGGTGCTCACGCTCGAGGACCTCGGCTGCCCGCGCGTGTTCAAGGAGCTGATCGAGCAACCGCAGGGCCTGATCCTCGTCACCGGCCCGACCGGCTCGGGCAAGTCGACCACGCTCGCGGCGATGATCGATCACGTCAACAAGAACGAGTACGCGCACATCCTCTCGGTCGAGGACCCGATCGAGTTCGTGCACACCTCGCAGAAGTGCCTGATCAACCAGCGCGAGGTGCACCGCGACACGCACGGCTTCAACGAGGCACTGCGCTCGGCGCTGCGAGAGGACCCGGACTACATCCTGGTCGGCGAGTTGCGCGACCTCGAGACGATCCGCCTCGCGCTGACCGCGGCGGAAACCGGCCACCTCGTGTTCGCCACGCTGCACACGAGCTCGGCCGCGAAGACGATCGACCGCGTCATCGACGTGTTCCCCGCCGGTGAGAAGCCGATGGTGCGTTCGATGCTGTCCGAATCGCTGCGCGCGGTGATCTCGCAGAGCCTGCTGAAGAAGGTCGGCGGCGGCCGCATCGCGGCGCACGAGATCATGGTCGGCATTCCGGCCATCCGCAACCTGATCCGCGAGGACAAGGTCGCGCAGATGTACTCGGCGATCCAGACCGGCAGCCAGCACGGCATGCAGACGCTCGACCAGTGCCTGCAGGACCTGGTCAAGCGCGGCCTCGTCACGCGCCAGCAGGCGCTGACCTACGCGAAGAACAAGGAAATCTTCAAGTAGCCGGACCGGGGCGCGTCCGGCGCGCCTCGCCATGCGCGTGCAGCGGTTGCGGCCGCCGCGCCGGATCCCGGCGCGGCCCGCCCATCCGGCTCAGCGTTCGGCGACGAAGCGGTAGCGGCCGTCGCTGACGCGGTACGTGCGTTCCGACGGCGGCCTCGAGTCGCGGTTGGTGACGACCAGCACGCCACTGAACGTCCCCGAGCCGACCTTCGGTTCGGCCACCGTGCGCACGACGTCGAGGCGCGCTTCGATCCCGTCCGCCGGACGGCTGCGGAGTGCCAGCGAATTGCTGTCGGGACCTTCCTCGGGCTTGCCGTCCTCGAACAGGCCGAGCACGAGATACGGCGTGTCGCCGCCGAGCGAGAAACTCACCTGCGAGTAGCGACGCCCTTCGCGCGACACGGCACCCTGCAGCGCACTCGCGCCGTTCGCCGACCGCTTCGTGCCGCTCCAGCCGGTCACGTCGAACGTGGCCGTGTGCTTCGCGACGCCCGGACCCTCGAGCGTGAACTGCAGGAACGGCGCGTCGGCGGCGCCGGCGCTGCCCGCGACGAGACAGGCGGCGACCGCGAGGCGGGCGAGGAAGGTGGCGTGGCGCATGTAGGTTCTCCAGTGGTCGACGGCGAGCGGACCGATTCTGCCATGCCATCCGTCCGTTCCGCCTTTCGTGCCCGAGCGCCGCCGGCGCGGATGCGATGCGCAGCGCACTCGCAGTCCGCGGCGCGGCGCCGCCGGGCGATGCCAGCTCGCGACGCGCACGACGCGGGGACGCATGCCGCGCGGTCGCGCCGTGGCCCCCGCCGCTGCGCGATCCCGTGGAGAGTGACGGGTTCCCGCCATGACGCATCCATGAGCATCACCATGCACCACCTCGTACCGTACCGCCATCTGCCTCGCATCGCGATGGCGCTCGCGTTCGCCGCGACATCCGCAGCGGCCGTCGGAGCGGGCGTACCCTTGCCGGCGGTCGGCAACCACGCGGTGCCGAACCCGAACCTGATCGCGCCCGACGGCGATGCGTTCGGCACCAGCATGGCCTCGGGCGACTTCAACGACGACGGCATCGCCGACCTCGCGATCGCCGATCGCGAGCACCCGAACCTCGTGCGCGTGTTCTTCGGCACCGCCTGGACGGTCGGAGACCCGGTCCCGTTTCCGTTCGTGATGGAGACGATCGCGGTGCCGACGGTTCCCGGCTCCACGCTCGGCCCGCCGCTGGCGCTCGCCGCCGGCGACTTCGGCCACGACGCCAGCGACGACGACGACCTCGCGATCGGTGTGCCCGGCGACAGCTTCAGCGCCGACGGCGCCGGCGCGGTGTTCGTGTTCGACCGCGCGAGCGGTGGCAGCTGGTCGCTGATCGCGACGATCCGCCAGGGGCAGAACGGATACCCGGGCATTTCCGAGGCCGGTGACCATTTCGGCGCGTCGCTCGCGGTCGGCGACTTCGACGGCAACACGCTCGACGACCTCGCCATCGGCATCCCCGGGGAAACCACCAGTGGGCAGGTCGCCTCCGGCGTCGCCTACGTCGTCTACCAGGGCGTCGGCGGCCTTTCCCCCGCCGAGCTCGACGTGTTCTACCGGGGCAACAACGGCCTGACCGGCGCGCCGATCGCGAACGAGGAACTCGGCTATGCGCTCGCCGCGGGCGACTTCAACGGCGACGGCGTCGACGACCTTGCCGTCGGCATTCCCGGCAACCCCTGCGCAGGGCATGCCGACGCGGGCTCGGTCATGGTGCTGTACGGCCGCGACGAACCGGGCGGACTCAGTGCCGCCGGCGTCAGCTACTGGAGCCAGACCCAGGCCGGCGTCGCCGACGACTGCGAGAACGGCGATCGCTTCGGCAGTGCGCTCGCGGCGGGATACTTCCAGCAGACGCCGCTCGGACAGGCGCAGACGCACGACCTCGCCATCGGCGTGCCGGGCGAGGCGATCGACGGCGTGCCGTTCGCCGGCGCGGTCAACGTGCTGTTCGGCGGCCCGAACGGCATCACCGCGGACGACAACCTGTTCCTGCACGAGGGCATGCTGCCGGGCGGCTCGACGACGATCGCCGGGTTCGGCCTGCGGCTCGCGGCCGGGCGCATCAATGCCGGCGCGCTGACGCGCGACAGCCTCGTCATCGCCAGTCCACTCGCGAACGAAGGTGGACTCGCCCTGGCGGGGCGGCTCTGGGTCGTGCCCTCGGTCGCCGGCGCGCTCGCGCCGGCGTGGGCGGAATCGCGCCGGCTCACGCCGCAGCACGCGGCCTGGCCCGCGGCCAGCAACGACGCCTTCGGCGCCACGCTCGCGCTCGGCGACTTCAACGGCGACGGCCGGAACGACCTCGCGATCGGCATCCCCGGCAGCGACGCGACCGATCCGGGCGCGGGCATCGTGCAGGTGCTCTACCAGAGCCACCACATCTTCGTCGACGGCTTCGACGGCGGCCACGACTGACGGAAGCGCCGCGCGCGACGCGCGCAACCGCGAACGGCGTCCGCGCCCGCGCGGCCGCCGCACGGTACGATCGCGTGATGCCGAACACGACGAACGACCCGGCAGCGCCGCAGCGCAGCGCGCGCCTGCTCGCGAGCCTCGAAGCGCACCGCGCAGGTCGGCTCGACGAGGCCGAACGTGGTTACCGCGACTGTTTGCGCGACGCCGAGGCGCAGGCGACCCTGCCGCTCGCGGCGCTGTTGCTGCAACGTGCGCGGCACGCGGAGGCCGTCGCGCTGCTCGAACCGTGGGTGGCGGCCGCGCCGGAGCAGGCCGATGCGGCCGTGAACCTGTCGGTCGCGCTGCGCCACCTCGGGCGCCTCGAGGAGGCGCTCGGCCATGCGCAGCGCGCCACGCGGCTCGCGCCACGCCAGCTCGCAGCATGGAACGCGCTCGGCCTCGCCGCGCTCGACCTCGGCCGCCTCGACGAGGCGCGCGCCGCGTTCGAGGCGGCGCTCCGGCTCGCCCCGGGGCACGCCGCGCTCGAACTGCATCGCGCGCATGCGCTGCGTCGGCTCGGTCGCCCGACCGAAGCGCTCGCCGCCTACGAGGCCGCGGTGGCCGCGGACCCGCGCCTGCTCGAAGGCTGGCGCGGCATCGGCCAGGTGCAGGCGACGCTCGGGCGCACCGGCGCCGCGCTCGCGGCGCGCACGCGCGCGCTGCAACTCGCGCCGGGCGATCGCGACGTTGCCCTCGAACATGCGGTGGCGCTGCTGCAGGCGGGCCGCCCCTCCGATGCCGTCACGCGGCTCGAGGCCGCGACGCGTGCCGACGCGCACGATGCGCAGGCCTGGGCCTGGCTCGGCCGCGCGCACCTCAAGCAGGGCGCGCTCGCACCCGCGCGCGCCGCGTTCGAACGCGCACGCGCGCTCGACCCCGGCGACGCGACCGTCGCGCACCTGCTCGCGGCTGTGACCGGCACCTTGCCGCGCGACGTCGAAAGCGACTACATCCGTGGCCTGTTCGACGATTTCGCCGACCGTTTCGAGCAGACGCTGGTCGGCCACCTCGGCTATGCGACGCCCGGCGCGCTGGCTGCGTTCGTGCGCCGCGAAGGCGCCGGCACCGGTGCGAGCGTGCTCGACCTCGGCTGCGGCACGGGCCTGATGGCGGCGGAGCTCGCGCGCCCGGGCAGGGTCGTCGACGGGGTCGACCTGTCGGCGCGCATGCTCGAACATGCACGCGCGAAGGGACTCTACCGCGAACTGCACGAGGCCGAGGCCGGCGCGTTCCTGCGCGCGACGACGGCGCGCTGGGACCTCGTCGTCGCCGCCGACGTGCTCGTCTACATCGCCGACCCGCGGCCGTTGTTCCAGGCCGTCTTGCCGCGTGTCGCCGCGGGTGGCGCGTTCGTGTTCACGATCGAGCGCAGCGAAGGCGACGGCACCGAACTGCACGCTCAGAGCGCGCGTTACCGGCATGCGCCGGCGCGCATCGACGCGGAGCTGCGCGAGGCGGGCTTCGCCGACGTCGCCGCCGCGGACGTGGTGCTGCGGATGGAAGCCGGGCAGCCCGTCGCCGGCGTGATGCTGCTCGCGCGCGTGCGCTGATCACGGGCGAAAAAAAGGCCCCGGTCATCGTGGCCGGGGCCGGAAATCGTGCCGCGCGTCGCCACGCGGCACGGAGAGGTCCGGTAGTCGCCGGCTCAGGGGATGGTGATCGGCGCGCCGCTCGCGTCGTAGGCCCAGTCGAGCACCTGCGCCGGGAACCCCGAGGGGCCGGTCGTGACGAGGTGCACGTAGCCGTAGTTCAGGCTCGCGGTCGCTTCGTTGTAGAAGACGACGCCGACGTAGCCGTCCGCGCCGGCGAGCCAGTTCGAGAGGATCGACGAGCCGCCGACCAGCGAAGCGGGGCCGATCGTGTCGCCGGAGTGCAGCACGCGCGTCTGCCCCGCGGCATTCGCGACGCCGCCGACCCGGTACGGCGCGGGCACCGCGTCGCCGTACCAGTACGCGGCGATGCGGCCGTCGCCGTAGTCGTAGAAGTTGAAGTCGTCGGAGAGCCGCGTGGCGTCGTACGGGTGGTAGCTCGCGGTCGCGAAGTCGAACGCGCTGCCGTCCACGCTCGCGGCGACCGCCTGGCCGATCGTGCCGTGCACGATCGAACCGCCCGGCGCGCGGTCGAAGCCGTCGCAGAAGATGCGGTCCGCGGCGGTGCACGGCAGCGCCGCCGGCTCGCCGACCACGAGCGTGACGGGCACGGCCATCAGCAGGTTCGACGGGTCATCGGTGGAGATGCAGATGTCAGCGTGGTAGCGGCCTTCGGCGAGCCCGCTCGCGTCGGCGGTGACCGCGACGATGGCGCTGTCGCCGCCATCGACCGTGGTGCCATCCGGCGCGACGTGCAGCCATGCCGCCGCGGGACCCGAGCACGGCCCGCCATCGCCGCCGCCGGTCGCGGTCGCGCGGATCATCAGGTTCGCGTCGTTGAAGAAGTTGGTGTAGGTGTTGTTGCCGAGGTGGGTGATGTCTACCGGCGGCACGTCGACCGACGAGAACCAGGACATGCCGTGCGGCGAATCCTCGTCGATCGCGGCCGGGTACAGGCGTGGCGTGAAGCCGCCGGCCAGCGCCCACTGGTCGACGAAGCCGATGTAGACGTCGCCCGCGCCGGGCACGCTGAAGTCGACCGGATAGGCGACGAAGTCGCCGGTCGCGGTGATCGTGACGGTGCGGTCGGTGCCGAGGCGCACCGCATTGCGCGGATCGCCGTCGCCGTCGGCGTCGTAGTAGGCGACGAGGTTCGCCTGCAGGCCGAGCAGGTCGCCGCCGGCCATGCTCGGCTCGGGCCAGAACACCGCGATCGAGTGGACGGTCAGCGCATCGCTGGCGTGGAAGCGGTTCATCCAGACCGCCGCCTGCTCGGTGAACGGCTGCGGCGGGCTCCAGCTGCCGGTGCCGGTGCCGAGCGAACTCTCGGCACTGCCGTCGTCGAGCGCGAGCATCAGCGAGCCCTGCGGCGCCCACGGCCGCGTGCGTGCGCGGTGCGAGGCGCCGTCGCCGCGCAGGCCGAGCGTCGCCGTTCCGCGCGGCGCCAGCGGCCGTGCATCGGTCGCGTGCGTTGCCTTCGTGTTCGCGTACGTCGCGTACGGCACCAGTTGCGGGCGCTGCGCGGCCGCGCGCGTTTCGATCGAGAAGGTCAGCGGCTCGCTTCCCGGCGCATTGGCGATCCACAGCGGCAGCGTGTCGCTGGCGCCCGGATCGAGCGCGAACTCGAGCGCGCTCGGGCTGGTCGACGCACTCGGTGCCTGCGCGGCGATGCCGAGCAGGATCGAATCGATCCACCAGCCGCGCACTTCGCCCGTGTTGAGGTTGCCGGCGTCGTCGGCGGTGCGCCAGCGCAGCCGCGTCGAACGGCCCGTCGCCGCCGCCGGCAACGCCGCCGTCGTGGTCACGAACTGCGCGCTGTCGCCGGTCCAGGCCGGGCGGCCGGCGAGCGGATTGCCGGTGTATTCGGAAATCCTGACGCCGGCATAGCCGCCGGTGACGAAGCGTCCGCCGGCCGCGACGATGTCGGCGAACTCGCCGCCGTCGATCGAGACTTCGAGCACGCCGCCGTCGAAGCCGCGTTCGAGGTGGTAGCGGTGGCGGAAGGTGACGGTCTGGCCTTCGACCGGCGTGAACGCCGGCGAATCGAGGTGCAGGTCCGCGACGCTGCCGAGGTCCGGCGCGTAGGCCGCGTTCGGCGCGCCGTCGACGACGGCCGTCTGCGTGGTCCAGTCGGGGCCGCCGGTCTCGCTCGAGGTGGTCCAGCCGTCGGGCAGCGCCGGCGCGAACACGCCGTCGAAATCCTCGCTCGGCGGGAACGTGCCGGTCTGGCCCGAGGACACGGTCAGCGTCGCGCTGGCCTCATACTCGCTGTCGCCGAGGTCGGTCTGCAGCGCACCGGCCGCGATCGTGTCCTGGTACAGGCCGGGCGCCGCGGCGACGACGTCGGCGCTGATGGTGCAGCTGGCCGAAGCACCGATCTGCGCGCCAGCCGCAAGCGTGAGGGTCGAGCCGCCGCCACTCGCCGAGACGATGCCGCCACCGCAATCGGTCGCCGCGTCGGGCACCGGGGCGAGCACGAGGCCGGCCGGCAGCGCGTCGACCAGCGGTGCGGTCAACGTCGCGCTGGCCGGTTGCGCCTGGTTGCCGAGCGTGATCGTCAGGCGGCTCGTGTTGCCCGCGGCGATTTCGGTCGGCGAAAACGCGAGGCCGACGCCCGGTGGCGCGAGGCCGGCGGCGCGGAAGGCGAGGTCGTCGATGAGTTCGCCGCCGTCGTCCTGGCCGGCGAACTCGACCCGGCCGATCGGCGTGCTGCTGGTGATGCCGAGGAACACCGAACTGTCGCGCGAGTCGCCGGCGTCGACGGTGAGCGAGCCGATCGGAGTGCCGTCGGCGTCGAAGACGGTCACGTCGACGACGTAGGTGTCGGTGTTGATGCCGCCGAACACGCGCGCGGACACCGCGTTCGCGGCCGGCACGAAGCTCGCAACGGTCGCGTCGGCGAACGTCGAGGCGCCGACGACGCGCGTGGTCTGCATCGGACCGAAGAAACCGGGCGGCACGTCGACGAGGTCGCCGCCGGCCGAACTCGACAGTTCGAAGCCCGGCACCAGCTGTCCGGGCCGGAAGCATGCATTGTCGGTCGTGCTCGAGAACGGACCGCCGCAGGTGGTCGGGAACGGGCCGACCGGCTGGCCGTTGTCGAACGTTTCCAGCGTGAGGTGCGCCGGCACGCCGAGTGCGGCTTCGAACGAGGCCTGGTCGTGGTGGAACTGCACCGTGCCTTGCGTCGCGTGCACGCTCGTGCCCTGCAGCGGAGCGGCGATCGTGGCGGTCGCCGCGAGGGCGAGCGCGGCGCCCGCGAGCGCCGTGTGCGCGCGGTGCGAGCCGCGCGACGGGAAATCCAGTGTCGCGGACGCAGCCGCGGGTTCAGGGGTGGCCATCATGCTCGGTCCTGCGTAGTACGGAAGCCGCATCGATCATCCCGGTCGCCCGCGCGCCGGAAGCGCGGTCGGCGCGGTCGTGCACGCAGTGCGGCGGGCAGGCCGGTCGTGCCGGCGCGGTGCCCGCGGGGGTGGAGTGGCCGGGCGGGATGCGGAACGCCGCGGCGGGACCGAGGTTAGACAGGCGTGATTCGCGCCAGCAATAGCCACGCGTGGCGGATTTGTGCCAATGACACAAATGCGCCGCCGGTGTGGGCGGTCAGCCGCTGCGTGGACGCGACGCGCGCTGCGCGGCGAGCCAGCCGAGCTGGCAGCGCGTGGTCGCGCCGAACTCCTTCATGAGCTCGCTGATGCGCCGCGCGAGCGTGCGGTGCGACATGCCGAGCTCGAGCTCGATCGCCTTGTCGTTGAGGCCGGATGTGAGCAGCGACAGCAGCGAGGCGCTGTTGCGCCGCCCGCTGGCGGCGCTGGCATCGGCGCCGGCGGCGGGGAACGGCGTGGCGTTGCGCCAGAGCAGTTCGAACACCTCGCACAGCGCCTCGAGCAACGACGACGAACGCACCAGCAGCACCGGTCCGTCGGGCCGGTCGAGGTCGAGGGGAATGATCGCGAGCTTGCGGTCGGCGACGATCAGCTTGAAAGGCAACGAGGCCGCGATGCGGCACTCCTCGCCGCGCGCGGTGTTGTCGCGCATGTGTTCGAGCCAGCCGGGCATCGCGAGCAGGTCGGCGTCGACCAGCGCGCGGCAGCTGACGCCGCGCTCGAGGCATTCGAACAGCAGGTGGTCCGGCTCGTTGATGTTGGAGATCAGCATCGGCGCTCGCGTCAGGCTGAGCATCTCGCTGCGCGCGGTGCGATGCATGAGCACGAACATCTGCGCGGTCGCCTTCGCGCTGAGGATCTCGACCAGGCGCTCGTCGGCGACACGGTTGCGCGCACGTGCGCCGAGCGCGGCGGTCAGGCGCGTCGCCGCCGCGCGCGCCTTGCGCTGGCGTGCCTCCTCGTTGCGCTGGCTGTTCGCGATCAGCGCTTCCACGGCGATGTCCGGCGGGATGGCGAAGTAGCGCGGCGCGCGGTCGGGCGAGAGCGTGATCATGCCTTTCTCGACCAGTCCGCGCAGCGGTTCGGCGAGCGCGCGGGCCGGCTTGCCGAGGCGGCGCGCGAGCTCGGCCGGCGCAAGGCCGTCGTGGCGCAGCAGCGTGCGGTAGACCGCGTCCTCGAGCGCCGACACGCCCATGCACTGGAACGGGTGCACGGCGGCGTTCGTCGCGTCGGTCGGAGTGGCGGGGCGCTTCTTCGTGGTGGTCGGGCGTGGCATCGCCCTAGCGTAGCCGACGCGGCATCAGGTCGCGCTGCCGTGATATCCGCCACCGCGTTCCTGCGCCTTCTAGGGCACGGTCACGAACGGAGGTCCCATCATGCATACCAGACCTGTCGCCTGTGCCCTGGCCCTGCTGCTGGCATCGACGGCTGCGGCCCAGACGGCCCAGCTGCCGGATTTCACCTACCAGGGTCGGCTGACGCAGAACGGCCAGCCCGCCAGCGGCAACCACGACCTCACCTTCACGCTCTACGACGCCGACACCGGCGGCAACGTCGTCGGCACGCCGATCCACGAGGCGCAGTTCCCGGTCGTCGACGGGCTGTTCACCGCGTCGCTCGCGTTCCCGGGCGTCTTCAGCGGGCAGCAGCTGTGGCTGTCGATCGACGTCGATGGCGAGACACTGTCGCCGCGCCAGGCGATCTCGACCACGCCGGTCGCGCAGTATGCGCTCGATGGCAATCCCGGACCGGCGGGTCCGGCCGGCCCGCAGGGCGAGCCGGGGCCTGCGGGGCCGCAAGGGCCGCAGGGTGAGACGGGCCCGGCCGGTCCACAGGGTGAGGCGGGCCCGGCCGGTCCGCAGGGTCCCCAGGGTCCGGCCGGCGCGCAGGGACCGACGGGTCCGCAGGGGCCGTCCGGCAGCGGCCATCGCTGGATCGATGCCACCGGTGCGCTCGTGCGCGTCGTCAACGTCACGATCGAAAACGGCGCTCTGCGCCTGTGGGTACTCGACTCGAACGGCCGCACCTGGACGTACGACCCGTTCGGCGTCGGCGGCGCGGCGGTCCGGACCGTGCGTGCCTACTACACCGGCCCGTCCTGCAGTGGCACGACCTACCTTGCACCGCTGCCCGTGGGCCTCGTCTTCTCCTACGAAGACGACACCAACTATCGCTGGCTGAATCCGAATGCGGCGGTCACGACGAATGTCGCCTACCAGTCGCGTACGCCCGGGTGCACCAACGAGTCCGGTGTCCTGCCGATGGCCGTCTCGGCGGGGTCTTCATCATGGACCGCGACGCCGCCCGCAGCGCCCTTCACGCCGCCGCTGCGGCTCCAGGCCCTCGGGCAGTAGGCCGAGTGCATTGCGCGCCGGCGGTTTGGCCGGCGCGCCGTTGCAAACGCACCCCGCGATGAGCTCGCGGATCATCCCGGACCGGTCCGGGGCGCGCTGCGCGATGGCGCGTGGCGTGGATGCCCGGGCGAGGCGGGCTTGCGGGTGTAGCACGATGGAGGGCCCGATGGGACTCGCCGCAGCCGCGGCTGCGTCCCCGTTGCCCGCGGGGCTGCGTTCCACGCGATCCGCATACGACCGCACGGCATTCCGCTTCGCCGTTGCCATTCCCCGGCGACCGGGGCGCACGCTACAGTGGGCCGCGTGATAGCCGGCGCCGCAGTCGTGCGCTTCAGGGTCACAGTCACAGGGGAGACTCCACCATGCGTACGAGACGGCTCGCCGCTGTCGTCGCGCTGCTGCTCGCAGCGACGGCCGCCGCGCAGACAGCCCAGTTGCCCGACTTCACCTACCAGGGCCGGCTGACCCACAACGGACTACCGGCCAACGGCCATCACGACCTCACCTTCACGCTCTACGACGCCGAAACCGGTGGCAATGTCGTCGGCACGCCGATCCATGAGGCGCAGTTCCCGGTCGTCGACGGTGTGTTCACCGCGTCGCTCGCGTTCCCGGGTGCCTTCGGCGGCCAGCAGCTGTGGCTGTCGGTCGACGTCGATGGCGAGACACTGTCGCCGCGCCAGGCGATCGCGACCACGCCGGTCGCGCAGTACGCGCTCGACGGCAATCCCGGGCCCGCAGGCCCGGCCGGTCCACAGGGCGAGCCGGGTCTGCAGGGCCCACAGGGTGCGGCCGGTCCGGCCGGCGCGCCCGGTCCGCAGGGCGAACCGGGGCCTGCCGGTCCGCAGGGCGAGGCCGGTCCGGCCGGTCCGCAGGGTGAAGCGGGCGCGGCCGGCGCACCGGGTCCGCAGGGTGAGGCGGGCGCAGCGGGACCGCAGGGTCCGCAAGGGGAACCCGGTCCGGTGGGGCCGCCGGGTCCGCAGGGCGAACCGGGACCAGCGGGACCGCCGGGTGCGCAGGGCGAAACCGGCCCGAGTGGCCCGCAAGGCGTCCAGGGGCCGCAGGGTCCGGCCGGCGCGCAAGGGCCGGTGGGACCGCAGGGTCCGTCCGGCATCGGCCATCGCTGGGTCGATGCGCTCGGTACCGTCGTGCCCGTCGTCAACATCGAGGGTGACGCCGATGGAGAGCCGCGCTTCTGGGTGCGCGAAGCGACCGGCAGCCGCATCTGGGCGTTCGATGCCGCCGGTGTGGCCAGTGCCGCAATCCGGAACGTGCGCATGTACTACACCGGCGCGAACTGCTCGGGCGTGTCCTTGCACCGCCCGCTGCCGGTGAACGTCGTGTACTCGATCGAAGGCGACAGCCTCTATCGCTGGGTGCCCAGCAGCTCGAGCATCTCGTCGAATGTTGCGTACGCCTCGCACACGCCGGGCTGCACCAACCAAGCGGGCGTGCTCGCGAAGGCGATTTCCGCCGACATGCCCTGGACGGCGAACCCGCCTGCCACACCCTTCACGCCGCACCTGCAACTGCAGCTCGTCGGGCAATAGATCGAAAGCGCGCGCGCCGGCCGATGGGCCGGCGTGCGTTCGCCATCCATGGCGACCGTTCGTCCCTGCGACACCTCAGAAGAGGTGCGTGAACAGGTAGACCAGCACCAGCAGGCCGGCGGGAACGCCGAGCAGCCAGGCGACGACGTACTTGAACATGGTGTCTCCCTCCTGAGGCGGGCACGTGCCCGCGGGTTACTTCACCTTGAGGCCCGAGTCGTCGACCGCCTGCACGCCCTTGACGCTGCGCGCCGCGGCGATGGCCTTGTCGACGGCTTCCTTCGTCGGCAGCACGCCGATCAGGATCACCGTGCCGTTGACGGTCTTGACCGAGATCCCGGTGCTCTCCACGCCCTCGGTCGTGGCCAGTTCCGCCTTGACCTTAGTCGTGATCCAGGTGTCGGTGACCGGCTGGTCGGAATCGGTCGCAGCCGATTCGGCATGCGCGGTCGGCGTGAACGCCGCGGTCGCGAGCGTGCCGGTGGCGATGACGGCGGCGAGGGCGGTGGCAGCGAGGCGGTACAGCATGGGTGGTCTCCTTGGTCGATGGACGCGACCCAAGCTAGGTGGTGCGCGCGCCACCGAAGCTGAACACGTGCCCGCGTGTTCAGGTGGCGGTCGGTCCCGCTCGCCGGCGGCAGGCGCGGCGATGCTTCATGCGCGGGGATGTGACATAGTTCCGGCGCCGGCACGCAGGGTGGAGCCGGTTCTGCAAGGATCGGATCGGGCGTGCATCGTCGTTTCTGTGGCCGGTTGTCGCTGCTGCTCGCGTCCTGTGGCCTGTTCGTCGCGGCACCGGCGCCTGCGCTCGATCCCGGGCGCACGATCTCGCAGCTGACCCACGCCTGGTACGAGAACCAGCTGCCGCAGGGCACCGTGCTGTCGATCGCGCAGCGCGAGGATGGCTCGCTCTGGTTGGCGACCTACGGCGGGCTCGTCCACTACAGCGGCGCCGAATTCGACGCGATCGACCAGCGCATCGCGCCGGTGCTGGCGAGCGCGTCGATCCTGTCCGTGCATGCCGACCGCGACGGTTCGCTCTGGTTCGGCACGCTCAATGGCGGCCTCTACCGGCTGGACGGGCATGCGCTCGAACGCGTGCGCTTGCCCGACGAGGTCGAAAGCGTGTTCGGCATCGTGCAGGACGGCACCGGCGCGCTGTGGCTGACCACCAACGTCGGCGTCGCGCGACTGCACGACGGCCGCGTGCGCGTGTTCGACACCGACAGCGGCTTCCCGCGGCGCGGCTTCTACCGCGCGATCGTCGCCGATCACGACGGCGGCGTCTGGATCGCGGCGGACGGCACCGGCATCGTGCACTGGCGCGACGGTGCGGTCGAGACCTACGACACCTCGCGTGGCCTGCCGACCAACGCGATCTACAGCCTCGCCGTCGATCGCGACGGCACCGTCTGGGCCGGTACCCAGGCCGGGCCCGCACGCCACGCCGGCGACCGATTCGAACGCGAGCCCGCGCTCGCGCCGCTCGACGCCAAGCGCATCTACTCGCTCTACGGCGATCGCGACGGCAGCCTCTGGCTGGCGCCGCTCGGCGTCGGCCTGTGCCGCTACGCGGCGGCGCGGCTGGAGTGCGACGCGGGCATCGACGGGCTGGTCGGCGAGACGGTGCGCTCGATGCTGGAGGACCGCGAAGGCAACCTCTGGGTCGGCACGACCTCGAGCGGCCTGCACCGCTTCAGCGATTCCAAGCTCGTGACCGTGACCGGGGCGATGGAAACGAACGCCGTGCGTGCCGCGCACGAGGACGGCGCCGGCACGCTCTGGATCGGCACCGACGGTTCCGGCCTCGCGCGCTACAGCGCCGGCACGCTGGTGCCGGCCGCCGGGCTCAACGCGAAGTTGCCGGGCCTGCTCGTGCGCGCGATCCGATCCGACCGCGACGGCAACCTCTGGGTCGGGTCGACCGACGGCGTCAGCCGCATCGCCGCCGACGGGCACGTGCGCAACTTCGGCATCGAGCAGGGCATGCCGGGGACGATCGTGTTCGCGTTCGAGCCCGCGCGCGCCGGCGGCGTCTGGGTCGGCACGCTGCAGGGTGTCGCGAGGGTCGTCGGCGACGTCGTCGACGTGGTCGAGGGCACGCGCGGCGCGGACGTGCGCGCGCTGCACGAGGATGCCGACGGGCGCCTCTGGATCGGCGCGCGTGACGGCCTGCGCTGCCTGCACGAGGGGCGCGTAAACCGCTGCGGCACCGACGGCTTGCCCGGCATCAGTGTGTTCGCGTTCCATCCCGCGGCCGACGGACTCTGGCTCGGCACCAGCGTCGGCCTCGCGCGCGTCGACGGCGGTTCGGTCGTGCAGTACACGCGCAATGCCGGTTTCTACGGCGACGCGGTGTTCGCGATCCTCGAGGACGATGCCGGCCATTTCTGGATCAGTTCCAATCGCGGCATCGCGCGCATCTCGCGCGCCGACCTTGAGGCGCTCGATGCCGGCAGCCGGGCGGAGATCGAGCCGCGCTGGTTCGGCGTCCACGACGGCATGCTGTCGGCGCAGGCGAACGGTGCCTCGCAGACCCCGGCGGCGCGCACGCGCGACGGCCGGCTGTGGTTCGGCACCGCCAAGGGCGTGGTGCGCATCGAACCCGGGCAATTGCGCATGAACGTGCTGCCGCCGCCGGTGTCGATCGAGCGCATGCTCGTCGACGGCCGCGACGTCGACCCGCTGCAGCCCGAGCGGCTCGGCCCGGGTTTCGAGCGCGTGGAGTTCCGCTATGCCGCGATGAGCTACGTCGCGCCCGCCGCGGTCCGCTACCGCTACCGGCTCGAAGGCTACGACCGTGCCTGGACCGACGCCGGCAACGCGCGCGCCGTCGCGTACACGAACCTGCCGGCCGGGGACTACGTGTTCCGCGTCGCGGCGAGCAACAACGACGGCGTGTGGAACGAGGCCGGCGCGAACGTCGCGTTCACGATCGTGCCGTACTGGTACGAGACCTGGTGGTTTCGCTCGCTCGTGCTGGCGGCGATCGCCGCCCTGCTCGCGCTGGCGTACCGCCTGCGCGTGCTCGGCCTGCATGCGCGCCAGTCCGAGCTGCGGCGCCTCGTCGCGCAGCGCACGCAGGCGTTGCGGCGCGCGAACGCGGAACTGCAGCGCATCGCCGAACTCGACGGCCTGACGCGCATCGCGAACCGCGGCGCGTTCGACCGCCGCCTGCGCGAAGCCTGGGACGAGCACGCCGCCACGCGCGAACCGCTCGCGGTCCTGCTCTGCGACATCGACGCGTTCAAGGCCTACAACGACACCTACGGCCATCTCGCCGGCGACGCCGCGCTGGTCGAGGTCGCGCGCGTGCTCGGCGACGGCCTGCGCGGCGGCGACGACGTCGCCGCGCGCTACGGCGGCGAGGAGTTCGCGGTGCTGCTGGTCCGCTGCGGCGCCAGCGACGCACTCGCCGTCGCGAACCGCATGCTCGATGCCGTGCGCAGCCTCGCGATCGCGCACCGCAGCTCCGACGCGTCCGACCGCGTCACGGCGAGCATCGGCGTCGCCGCGACGGTGCCGGACGCCACGCTGTCGCCGGATGCGTTGCTGCAGCGCGCCGACGAGGCGCTCTACCGCGCGAAGGCCGCCGGACGCGACCGCGCGGTTCCGGCGCCGGCCTGATCGCGCTACGCCGCGTGGCATCCCGCGTACGCCGTCCGTGGGTGCCGGACGCGGGGTGGCACGCAGCCGCATCGCGGCGACCGTCGATCGCCACGGTGCCACGGAGCGGGCCCGCCATCCGCGATGCGACGAAGCCGGCCTGCGGTTTCCGCAGTATCATGCCGCGTTTTGCGGCAAGGGAAGGGCGATGCGAAAGGGGATGATGACCGCACTGGCGCTGCTGGTGCTGGGCGCGTGCGCGAAGGAGCGGCCGCTGCCGGTGGTGGCGGAGGCCGATGCGGTGACGCGTTGTGCCTTCATCGGCAGGACCGTCGGCGACGCGCACGTTGGTTCCGATCCCACGCCGGTGGATCGTGCCGCGCGCGAGTTGCAGGCGCGCCAGCGCGCCGCCGCGCTCGGCGCGACGCACGTCGTCTGGGACACGTCCGGCAACTTCAAGGGTGACGCGGTCGCGGCGAAGGTCTATCGCTGCCAGGCGAAGTGACCGCGCGCCGCCGCGCCGCGGCGGCCCGCCGGCGAGCTAGCCGACTGCTTCACCCGAGCGGTGCGCGACCCAGGCGCAGACCAGCGCCGACGCGTACGGGATCGCCTGCGCGGCGAGGATCGCGATCCACAGCTTGCCCTCGACGTAATGGATGCCGATCGAGTTGACCATCCCGACCACGCAGGCGACCAGGGCGAGGAACAGCAGCAGTTCCTCGCTGACCGGCAGGAACGGATTCGGCCTGGCGCCGATGCGGCGGCTCTTGGCGGTGCGGATGAACTCGCCCTTCTTGCGCCAGAGTCCCTCGAAGATGCCGCGCGCGATCGCGTGCGACAGGCTCATGCTGGCGACCGACGCGGCGATCGTGTCCTTCCACGAGCACGGCACGCGCACCCGGTAGAGGATGATGCCGAACGCCGCCTTGAACAGGAAGAAGCCGATCAGCGGCACCAGGAACAGGTACATCGGCAGCGTGAAGTAGCGCGGCGCGACGACCATGCCGAGCGTCCACAGCATCGCCATCAGCGTGAAGACCAGGTGCAGCGCGTCGCCGAACCAGGAGAACCAGCCGGTCAGGAAGTGGAAGCGCTGGCCGCGGGTCAGCCCGGACGCCTTCGAGGTCATCCAGTCCCAGCGCGCCTTCATGATCTGCATCGCGCCGAACGCCCAGCGGTAGCGTTGCGACTTGTACGCCTTGAAGTCGGCCGGGGTCAGGCCCCTGCCCATCAGCTCGTCGACGTAGACGAGGTCGTAGCCGGCCTTCATCAGGCGCAGGCCGAGTTCGGCGTCCTCGCAGATCGTCCACTCCGACCACTGGCCGCTGTCGACCAGCACGTCCTTGCGCACCATCGTCATGGTGCCGTGCTGGATGATCGCGTTGCGCTCGTTGCGGTGGTGCATGCCGATGCGGAAGAAGCCGTCGTACTCCCAGTTCGTCATGCGGCGGAACGCGTTGTGCTCCCACTCGCGGTGCGCCTGCGGGCACTGCACGACCGCGACCTTCGGATCGGCGAAGTAGCCGGTCAGCGCGCGCAGCCAGTCGCTGCGCACCTCGTAGTCGGCGTCGACGACGGCGACGACCTCGGCGCGCGGGTCGGTCACCTCGAGGCCGTAGTTGAGCGCGCCGGCCTTGAAGCCGGGCCAAGGTTCGAGGTGGTAGAAGCGGAACTTCGGACCGAGCTTCGCGCAATGCGCCTCGACGGGCTTCCACACCTCCGGGTTCTTCGTATTGTTGTCGAGGACGATGACCTCGTAGTTCTCGTAGTCGAGCGCGGCGAGCGAGTCGAGCGTGAGGATGACCATCTCCGGCGGCTCGTTGTAGCAGGCCAGGTGCACCGACACGAACGGCTGCGGTTCGCCGGCGGCGGGCGCCAGCGGCTTGAACTCGCGCAGCCACTGCGGCCGCCAGATGACCTCGGTGAACTCGAAGCCGTTGATGAGCAGGATCAGGATGATCGCGATCTGCGCCGGGAACAGCAGCAACAGCATCGCCCAGTCGACCGGGCTGAGGTAGAAGTCGTACGGCAGCGTCGCCATCCACACCAGGATCGACGCCGACAGCTGCAGCAGCACGAGGAAGAACGCCAGGCCCATCGGCCTGAAGCGGATGAAGTGGCGCGCGAACCAGAACATCGGCAGCAGCGCGATGATCGAGGCGATCGCGGCCTTCCACGGCCAGATCGGGTCCTCGATCACGGTACCGGTGAACGAGAACTTCTGCTCGCGGCTCGCGTTGAAGATGCCCCAGTACGCCTCGACGCGGCCGGACAGCCGCTCCTTCCACGGCTGGTCGATCGCTTCCATCACGTAGTAGTCGATCTTCTCGCGCGCGGCGACGTTGAACCAGTCGCGCAGGAAATGCGCCTCGTCGGCGAGCGACGCCGTCGCATAGGTGCGGCGGTCGCCGTTGGACGGCCAGCCGACCTCGCCGAGCACGATCGGCTTGCCGGGCGACACCTCGTCGACGATCTGGCGCAGCGACTGCAGCTGGCCGAGCACGAAGCCGACCGCGTCCTTGCGCGGCACCTGCTCCCAGTACGGCAGGATGTGCACGGTCACGAAATCGACGTGGCGGATCAGCTCCGGATTGCGTTGCCAGGTGTCGAGCGGTTCGGCCGTCGACACCGGGATGCGCAGCTGCGCGCGCGCGCGGTCGATGTAGGAGATCAGGGTGCGCAGGCTGGTGTCGCCGCGCAGGATGACCTCGTTGCCGACGATCGCGCGCTCGATGTTGTCGTACTTGCGCGCCAGCGCGATCAGCGCGGCGAGTTCACGCTCGTTGCGCTCGGCACGTCCCTCGATCCACGCGCCGGCCATCACGCGCATGCCGTAGAACTTCGCGATGCGCGGGATCTGCGGGTTCTCCACCGAGGAGTAGGTGCGCAGGCGATCGCTGTAACGCGACAGCAGGCGGATGTCGCTGTCGATGTCGGCCTCGTCGGGGAAGATCTCCCGCGTCGGGTCCTGGTAGCGCTGGAACGGGTTGAACGCGAGGCCGCCGATCTTGCCGTGCCAGTCCGCGATGTGCACCGGGCGGTTCAGGAACGCCCACAGCCCGATGTTCAGCGTCGCCACCAGCAGGGTCAGGAACAGCGCGCGCCAGAACGACTTGCGCACGGCGGGTGGACGGGTGGCGTTCAAGCGGCGGCTCTCGGGTCGACGGCGCCGGGAACGGGGGCGCAAACGCGTTCCAGCATAGCGGAACCCCTCCCGTCAGGTCATCGCCGGCGGCGCGGGTCCGGCGCGCTTCGCCGTGCCGCCGGTGACGGGAGGCGCCACCGCGGCGCGGGCTCATGCCGGTGGCGCGCGCCGCGTGCGCAGGCGCGAGAAGAGCACCGGCCCGAGCGCGAGCGCCGCCATGCCGAGCACCGGCAGCCACACGCTGCGGTGCGCGAACAGGTTCAGCGACACGTGGCCCTCGCGCGCGATGCGCTCGGCGAGGCCAGCTCCGAGCGCGGTCTCGAACGCGATCATGACGCTGCCGCCGCTCGCGGTGGAGAGCAGGAACAGCCACGGCGGGCAGCGCAGCGCCGCGAGCGCGATCGTGACCGCGCCGAACGGGAAGAACGGCACCAGCCGCAGGAACAGTGCGTAGCTGAGCGGATGCGCGGCGTAGCCCTCGCGCAGGCGCTCGACCAGGGGCGGCGCCGTGCCCGTGCCCCGGGCGAAGGCGGAGCGGCTCGCGAGGTAGAGCACGAGCCCGCCGATCGTCGTGCCGATCGAGGACAGCAGCGTGCCCTCGACGACGCCGAACAGCATGCCGCCGGCGAGCACGACGACGATGCCGCCCGGCATGCCGGTCGCGATCGCGAGCGTCATCAACGCGACCTGGGCCAGTGCGGCGAGCAGCGGATGGCGCGCGATCGCCGCCTGCAGATCGACTTCCTCCTGCACGATGCGGTGCGGATCGAAGCGGTCGAGCACCCCGGAGGCGAGCAGCGCGACGCCGATCGCGACCAGGACGAGCAGTGGCAGGAATGCGCGCAGGCGTTTCATCGTCGTCCGTGCAGGAGCGGCTCGCGCGTGCCGCGGGAAATGGGCAAGGATACCGCAGTGCCGGCGTCGCTCAGGCCACGCGCGCGAAGACGGTGATCTCCTCGCGGTCGTGGTAGAGCTGGCGCGCGCGCAGTTCGAGTCGCGCCCCGACCGCGTCGCGCAGGATCGCGAAGCAGAGCTGGACCTCGTCCCAGCGCTTCTTCATCGGCAGCTTCAGGTTGAAGATCGCCTGCCGGCAGGCGCCGTCGGCGAGCCAGCCGGCGATCGTCGTCGCGACGCGCCGCGGCTGCTCGACCATGTCGCAGACGAGCCAGTCGACGGGTTTCGGCGGGCGGTAGCGGAAGCCGTCGACGCGCAGGTGGTCGACCCGGCCGGTTGCGAGCAGGCGCGCGTCCATCGGGCCGTTGTCGATCGCTGCGACGTGCAGCCCGCGCGCGACGAGCTGGTAGGTCCAGCCGCCGGGCGCGGCACCGAGGTCGACCGCACGCATGCCGGGGCGGAGCCAGCGCGCGCGTTCGCCCTCGTCGAGCAGGAGCAGCAGCGCTTCCTCCAGTTTCAGCGTCGAGCGACTCGGTGCCTCGCGCGGGAAGCGCAGGCGCGGGATGCCGCCCGGCCACGGCGCGCTCGTGCGCACGTCGGCGGCGGCGACGTAGGCGGCGTCGGTCGCGGTCACGCACAGGTGCAACCGCCACGGCGAGGCGCGGTCGATGCGCTGCCGCTGCTTCAGGGCCGCGATCAGCGCGGCGTTGAGGCCGCGGCAGAGCGGGGCCAGCGCACGTCCTTCGTCGCTGTCGGGGGCCTCGACCCAGGCGTCGCACCAGCGTCGTCCGTCCGGCGCCTCCACGCCGGCCATCGGCAGCAGCACGCCGAGCCGGTCCTTCGGCGGCAGCGCGCGCGCGTGGCCCAGCACGCGCAGCAGTTGCCGCGCGAACACCAGCCCGCGCCAGCCGTCGGCGAGCGCCGCGGCGGCCGGCGTGACGAATTCGACGTGGCCGCTGCCGCGCTCGGCGCGCGCGTGGCCACCGCCGCCGGCGGCCGCGTCGGCGGCGAGCAGTTCCTGCGCGCACTCGCCCTCGAAGCCGGGACGGCAGTAGGCGAGCAGGCGATCGGTCGCGGGGGCAGCGGTCATGGGTGGGCGGCGGGGCGGGTGGCGCATGATGCCGGGCCGACGCGGCGCTGGCGAGTGTGACGGCGTGAAGGGTTTGGCCGCGCCGGTCCGTATAGCGTGGCGACGCCGGCGCACCGGCATGGCATCCCGCATGCGGGCAGGAGGCAGCATGAAGAACCGTCCGATTCGATCACGCGTGGCGACGCTCGCGCTGGCCGGCGCAGGCGCGCTGGCCACGCCCGCGCAGGCGGCCGTCACCGTCACCGTCGATGCGGGCGCGGACGTGCGGCCGTTCTCGCCGCTGATCTTCGGCGTCTCCTACGGCGACGGCGAGCGCAACGCGACGATCGGCTATCCGCTGCGGCGCTGGGGTGGCAATGCCACCACGCGCTACAACTGGCGCGTCGACGTGCACAACACCGCGCTCGACTGGTACTTCGAGAACATCCCGGGCGCCAGCGATCGCTCGCAGGAGCCGCCGCTCGGCAACCATGCCGACGCCTTCATCGGCGAAACCCGCGCGTACGGCGCCGACGTGCTGCTGACGATCCCGACCATCGGCTGGACGCCGCGCGCAGACAGCCCGCTGTCGCATCCGTTCTTCGCCGGCTTTTCGGTCGCGCGCTACGGCGCGCAGGTGCCGCTGAACCCGTGGTCGCCGGCGACCGATCCGTGGGACCCGGATGCCGGCAGCGGCGAATGCTCGCCGGCGACCAACCCGTCGCCGCGCTGCGTGCCGTACGGCAACGAGGGCCGCCACCACCTCGTCGACAACGACCCGCACGACACCTCGACCGAGGTCGGGCCGTCATTCTGGAAGCCGTGGATCGCGCACCTCGCGCAGCGGTTCGGCGGCGCCGCCGGCGGCGGCGTGCGCTACTACTCGCTCGACAACGAAATCATGCTGTGGAACTCCACCCACCGCGACGTGCATCCGGCGCCGACGACGTACGACGAGGCCTGGGCCACGGCGCTCGCCTACGGCACCGCGATCAAGCAGCAGGATCCCGACGCGAAGGTCACCGGGCCGGTCACCTGGGGGTACTGCGACCTGTTCGGCTCTGCGGCGGACCAGTGCCACGTCGGCAGCGACCGCGACGCGCACGGCGGCCTGCCGTTCGTCGCGTGGTACCTGCAGCAGGTCTGCGCGCATCCGCTGCCCGGCGGCGCGCGCGTGGTCGACTACCTCGACCTGCACTACTACCCGCAGGGCGGCGTCGCGCTCAACGACGACGATTCGGTCGCGACTGCCGCACGCCGGCTGCGCTCGCTGAAGGAACTGCATGATCCGGCCTGGGTGTCGGAATCGTGGATCGCCGACCTCGGCGATTTCGACGCGAACCATTACAGCAAGCCGAACCTGATCCCGCGCGTGCGCGCGTGGATCGACCAGTATTGTCCCGGCACCAGGCTCGCGATCACTGAATACAACTGGGGCAACGACGGCACCATCAGCGGTGCGGTCGCGCAGGCGGAACTGTTCGGCATCTTCGCGCGCGAGGGCGTCGACATGGCCGCGCGCTGGGTCGCGCCCGAGGCCGGCAGCCGGGTCGAGCGCGCGTTCACGCTGTTCCTCGACTACGACGGCGCCGGTTCGAAGGTGCAGGGCAGCAGCGTGCGGGCGAGCAGCGGCGACGCCGACCGGGTCGGTGCCTACGCGTTCGTCTCCGGCGCGCGCACCATGGTGCTGCTGACCAACAAGACGACCACGCCGCAGTCGGTCACCGTCGGCTTCGGCCAGCAGCCGGGCACGCGCTGGGACCTCTACGGCTTCGATGCCGCGCAGCCGGTCCACCACCTCGCCGGCGCCGCGCTCGGCGGTCCGTCGGTCGCCCTGCCGGAGCTGCCGGCGATGTCCGCGAGCCTGCTCGTCATCACCGGCGCCGACCTCATCTTCCGCGATGGCTTCGACGCACCCACGCCGCAATGATCCCGGTCGGTCGCGTGCAGGCCGAGGGGCAGAAGGCCATTCGCGGGGTGGGACGCAGCGGCGGAGCGGCGAGTCCCGCCCGGCGTACCGATCGTGCGCCAGGCGTCGCAGCGGCTGCGCGACCGTGCACCCGCCCACCGCGCGCCGGGGCCGCGCGCGACGCCGTCCTCAGTAGAAGACGCCGCCCGCCCGCCGATACAGGTGGAACACCTCACGCGCTTCGTCACGCAGGATGTCGCGCTGCACGCTGATGCCGCGTCGCTCGAGTTCGCCGATCCAATCGGCCGGCAGCGGTCCCTCGTCGAACTCGCTGAGTTCCATCACGTCGCTGGAGCGCGCGCCGATCCATACCGCGTCGATGCCGGCCCAGAAGCTCGCGCCGTAGCACTGGCAACACGGTTGCGCGCTCGTCGCGAGGACGTAGCGCCCGCCGTCGTCGTTCAGGCGCGAGCGGCCGAGGCGCGCCTGCGCGGCCATGAACGCCATCATTTCCGCGTGTGCGACCGAACAGTTCTGCGGCAACACGCGGTTGACGCCCGCCGCGACGAGCCGGCCGTCGCCGTCGAAGATCGCCGCGCCGAACGGGCCGCCGCTGCCTTCCTCGACGTTGCGCCGCGCCAGCCGGATCGCCAGCCCGACCTGCGCGTCCGCGCCCGCGTACACGCGCCCGGGCCCCGCCTCCGCATCGAGCCAGACCGGCAGCGCCAGCTGGATGGTCGTCATCGTCACGTCGTACCCCTGCTTCCCGTGGTCGCGACAGCGTAGCGGCCCGCCCGCCGTTCCGTCATCCTTGCGCGATGCCACGCAACCCGAGCGAGCGCCCCTGGACGCGCAACCCCGGCATCGACACCGTGCGCGGGCTGTCGATCCTGCTCGTCGTGCTGCACCACCTCGGCCTGCGCCTGCCGCTGAAGGCGAGCGCGCTCGGCGAGTTCGTGCCGAAGCGGATCCTGTCGGCGCTGAACTGGAACGGCTACGAAGCCGTGTTCGTGTTCTTCGTGATCTCGGGTTACCTGATCGCGAGCCACTCGCTGCGGCGCTGGCGCCGGCTCGCGACGATCGACGCGCGCGCGTTCTGGCAACGCCGCGCCGCGCGCATCCTGCCCTGCCTGGTGCTGCTCGTCGCCGTGCTCGCGCTGCTGCACGCGAGCGGTGCGAGCGACTACGTGATCCAGCGCGACGGGCAGTCGCTCGGCCGTGCCGTGCTCGCCGTGTTCGGGCTGCACCTCAACTGGTACGAAGGCCAGACCGGCTACCTCCCCGGTGCGTGGGACGTGCTCTGGTCGCTGTCGATCGAGGAAGCGTTCTACCTCGGCTTCCCGCTCGCCTGCCTGCTCGTACGCGACACGCGCGTGCTCGCGCTGGCCCTGTTCGCGCTCGCCGTATCGCTGCCGGCGACGCGCGCCGCGCTCGCCGGCAACGAGATCTGGCAGGAGAAGGCCTACCTGCCGGGCATGGCCGCGATCGCGAGCGGCATCCTCGCCGCGCTCGCGGCGGCGCGCTGGCCATCGCGCAGCCCAGGCCTCTCGCGCGTGCTGGCGGGCGTCGGCGCGCTCGGGCTCGGCGCCGTGCTGCTGTACGAGGGCGTGCTGTGGTCGTGGTTCGGCAACGGCACGATGCTGGTGCTGACCGCGTCGAGCGCGCTGCTGCTGGTCGGCCTCGATCGCCCCGGCGTGCGCGGGCTGCCCGGCACCGGCTGGCTGCAGTCGTTCGGCCGGCTCAGCTACGAGATCTACCTCGGCCACATGTTCGTCGTGTTCGCGGTCGTCGCCGTCCACGCGGCGCTCGGCGGCGATGCGTACTGGAGCTTCGCCTGGTACGTGCCGGGCGTGCTGCTGTCGTGGCTGCTCGGCGCGGTCGTCGCTCGCGCATGGTCGCTGCCGTGCGAGCGCCGCCTGCTGCGCGCGTTCGCGGGCCGACCGCGCGCAGCCGGGGCCGTGCCGGCACGCTGACGCCGGCGCCGCGCTTCAGCGCGACTCGCTGCCGACGACGTTGCTGCAGCGTCCGTCGACGCAGCGGCAGCCGGTCACCTCGGGAAAGCCGCAGATGCCCATCTCCTGCCGCTTCGCGCACTCGGCGCGCACGCGTTCCGGGAAGGTCGGGCTGTCGCGGTTCACGCAGGCGGGATAGCGCCCGCAGCAGTTGCCGACGTCCTTGATCGCGCAGTCGGCGTCGCTGCGGCAGGCGTAGTCCACGCTGTCCGCGCCTCGCGGTGCGGCCGGCATGCCGGCGGACACCGACGCGCAACCGCACGATACCGCCAGCAGGCAGGCGAGAAGCAGGCGCATCGGCCGAGCATACGCCCCTCAGCGGCGGCGCGCGCGCAGGTCGCGCGCGAACCCGCCCGGCGTGCGCCCGACCAGGCTGCGGAAATCGCGGATGAAATGCGCCTGGTCGAAGTAGCCGAGGTCGAGCGCGAGGCGGGTCCAGTCGGGCACCTCGTCGTCGGCGAGGCGGTCGATCGCCTCGTGCAGGCGGTAGCGGTTGATGACCCACTTGGGGCCGACGCCGACGTAGTCATCGAACAGGCGCTGCAGCGTGCGCAGGCGCAGGCCGTGGCGCGCGGCGAACGCGTCCGCGCGCACGACGCTGCGGTCGGCGTCGATCTCGGCGACCAGGGCTGCGACGCGATCGACCTGCGGGTCCGGCGCGGGCAGGCGCTCGAGCAGGAACGCGCGCACGAGCGCGATCATCGCGTGCTCGTCGGCACAGGCCTCGATGCGCGCGGCGAGGCCGCCGTCGTCGCCGAAGACCTCGGCCAGCGGGAGCTGGCGGTCCGTCAGGCCCGACACCGCATGACCGAGGAACGGCCGCAACCCGCCCGGCCGGAACTTCACGCCGAACGCGTACGAATCGCCCTCGAGCAGGCGCGTCCAGCGGCCGGTCGCGACGCCGGCGACGAGCGCGCTGCCGGGCTCGAACACGAGGTACGCATTCGGGTGCGGCAGCGTCTCCTGCAGCTGCGGCGGATGGCCGGCGAGATGCCAGCGCACGATCCAGTAGTGCTGCACGAACGCGGCCAGTGCGTCGTCCGGCACCTGGCGCGCGTGGTGGAAGCGCTCCGCGGGCGCGACCCGGTGCAGGATGCCGCGCGCATGGCCGGGGCCGAAGTTCACCATCGCCCGCACCCGCGCGCGCGTCGCGTTTTTCCAATTCCCGCCGCCGCCATCATGCTCGAATGCGCCCTCCGCCACCGGGAGCCGCCACCATGGATACGCCGATCCGGAACAGAATGCACGCCGTGCTGGCCGCCTGCCTGCTCGCCTGCACCCCCGCCGTCGCCGCGGAAGCGCAATCCCTGCAACGAGGAACCACCATGAAGCATCGAGTCACCGGGCCGTTCGACGTCAAGCTCGCCGCGCAGAAGCCCGACCATCCACAGGCCGAGGTCGCCGGCATCGGCCGCATGTCGCTCGACAAGCGCTTCCACGGCGCGCTCGAGGCAGCCAGCGCGGGCGAGATGATCGCGTTCCGCACCGCGCGGCCCGATTCGGCCGGCTACGTCGCGATGGAGCGCGTCGAGGGCACCCTCGAGGGCCGCCGTGGCAGCTTCGTGCTCCAGCACAGCAGCACGATGGCGCGTGGCGTCCCGACCCAGTCGATCACCGTCGTGCCGGATTCCGGCACCGGCGAACTCGCCGGGCTGCGCGGTTCGATGCAGGTCGAGATCGCCGCGGGCGGCGCGCATTCGTACGTGTTCGAGTACGAGATCGATTGAGTCCGGCGAACGACGCCGGATGGCGCGTCGATGCGCGGATGGCTTCATCGACGCGTGGACGCGGAGGCGGCGTCGGCGACGCCTGCCTCAATCGACTTCGGACAGCTCTTCCAGCTGGCGGCGCGCGGTCGCGTCGGCTTCGGCCAGCCGCCGCGCGATGTCGACCTGCGCACCGCCGGCGGCGGCGCGGGCGCACATGTCGGGGCACAGCGTGTTCATGTAGTCGGCGTTGAAGTTCAGCCGCTCGACCAGGAAGTCGATGAACGCGCGCACCTTCGGCGACGGCACGCGGCCCTTGGGGAACACCGCGTTGAAATCGATCTCCGGGCCGATCCACCCGGCGAGCACGCGCTTCACGTTGCCGAGTTCGGCGTAGGGCTTGATGGTGACGTCGCTGGCGAGCATCAGGCCTTCGCCGCCGAGCAGCGCGCCGATCAGCGGCGCGGGATCGTTGGCGACGAGGATCGGGTCGACGCGGAAATCGGTGTAGCCGTCGCCGGCACCGAGCGTCCAGTGGTAGTGGCCGTTGGTCTGCCACTTGCGCATCGCGAGCGTGCGGTGCTGGAGCAGCTCGGACGGATGCGACGGCTCGCCATGGCGGTCGATGTAGTCCGGACTCGCATACACCTGCGTACGGAACACCGCGAGCCGGCGCGCGCCGAGGTTCGAATCGGGCAGGTTGCCGACGCGCAGCGCGACGTCGACCTCCTTCGCGATGAGGTCGATCGGCTCCTGCGTCAGCACCATCTCCACGCGCAGTTCGGGGTGGCGCGCGTAGAACTCACTGAGCAGCGGCGCGATCCAGGTGATGCCGATGGAATAGGGCGCGGTCATGCGCAGCCAGCCGCGCGGTCCGCCTTGCAGCTGGCCGACGGCGCTCTCGGCCTCGTCGAGCTGGCGCGCGATCTGCTGGCAGTGCTCGAAGTAGATCGTGCCGGCCTCGGTCAGGCCGAGCTTGCGCGTCGTGCGGTGCAGGAGTTGCGCCCCGAGGCGCTCTTCCAGCTCCTGCACCTTGCGGCTCACGGAGGTCTTGGGCAGGCGCAAGGCGCGCGCCGCGGCGATGAAGCTGCCGTGTTCGACCACCTTGACGAAGATCAGCGTGTCGTTGAGGTCGCGGGCCATGCTCGATTCCGTCCGGGGCAGGGATTGGAACCGATTTCGGGACGGTCCTTCCCGTATTCAAGCTCTGTAAAGCCGGAGGCCGACCCTCACTCCTTTTCGCGTACCGGACAGGTCAATAAACCGGATGCAGGCGTCGATCTGCGCCGCACCGGCTCGTCGTCGGGGTATCCCCGCCAGCCTGGCTCGGAAACGAAATCACCGGCCCCCGGGAGTGGCGGGCCGGGCACGAAGGATTGTCGCCAATACGAGAGAGGTCTGCACCATGAACGTGCGCCATGCCAATGTTTTCCGTTCCCTGCGACCCGCCGCGGTCGCATTCGCCGCCGCGGTCACCGCGGTCGCGATCATCGCCGGCTGCAGCAGCCACGCCGCGCCGACGGCACAGATGCCACCACCGCCCGAAGTCAGCGTCGCCCCGGTCCTGGTCAAGAACGTGCGCCAGTGGGACGACTTCACCGGCCGCGTGTCCGCGGTCCAGTCCGTCGAGGTACGTCCGCGCGTCAGCGGTTACGTCGACCGCGTCGCCTATGTCGAGGGCCGTGAAGTCGCCAAGGGCGACCTGCTGTTCGTGATCGACCAGCGGCCGTATCGCGCGCAGCTGGCGAAGGCGCAGGCGGACCTCGCCCGCGCGCGCAGCGAGGCGAGTCTCGCGCGCACGCAGGACGAGCGTGCGAAGACGCTGATCGCCGCGAAGGCGATCTCGCGCGAGGAATACGACACGCGCCATGCCGCGGTCGCGCAGGCCCAGGCCGCGGTGCGCGCGGCCGAAGCCGCGGTCGAGAGCGCCCAGCTCGACCTGCAGTTCACGGAGGTGCGTGCGCCGATCGACGGACGCACCGGCCGCGCGCTGGTCACGGTCGGCAACCTCGCCCGTGCCGACGACACGCTGCTGACGACGATGGTGTCGATGGACCCGGTCTACGTCGACTTCGAGAGCGACGAACAGGCGTTCCTGCGCTACGCGGAACTGGCGCGCAAGGGCCAGCGGGACGAGCTGCGCAACCCGGTGCGCGTCGGCCTCGCCAACGAGGAAGGCTATCCGCACCGCGGCACCGTCGACTTCGTCGACAACCGCGTCGACCCGACCACCGGCACGATCCACGCGCGCGCGGTGCTGCCGAACGCGGACCGCGCGCTGACGCCGGGCCTGTTCGCCCGAGTCCAGCTCGAAGGCAGCGCCGAGTTCACCGCGACGCTGGTCGACGACAAGGCGGTGCTGACCGACCAGGACCGCAAGTACGTCTACGTGCTCGGCGCGGACAACAAGGCGCTGCGCAAGGACATCGTGCCGGGTCGGATGATCGACGGCCTGCGCGTGGTGGATGCCGGCCTCGAACCGGACGACACGGTCATCGTGCGCGGCTTCCAGAAGATCTTCTTCCCGGGCATGCCGGTGCAGCCGAAGGTCGTCGCGATGGACGGCACCGAGGCGCCCGCCGGGCAGCCGGTCGCGATGCACTAGCCGACGAGGGTCCCGGCCGGCGCCAGCCGGCCGGCCGATCGAATTCCGATGACATGCCGCCTCCCGCGCGGGGGGCGGTGCGGATGCGGCCGTGCGCCGCGCAAGGAAACCGCCATGGACTTTTCCAGATTCTTCATCGATCGCCCGATCTTCGCGGCGGTGCTGTCCATCGTGATCTTCGCCGCCGGCCTGATCGCGATCCCGTTGCTGCCGATCGGCGAGTACCCGGAAGTGGTGCCGCCATCGGTGGTCGTCCGCACGGTCTATCCGGGCGCCAACCCCAAGGTCATCGCCGAGACCGTCGCGACGCCGCTCGAGGAAGCGATCAACGGCGTCGAGGACATGATGTACGTGAAGTCGGTCGCCGGCTCCGACGGCGTGCTGCAGATGACCGTCACGTTCCGCCCGGGCACCGATGCCGACGACGCGGCCGTGCGCGTCCAGAACCGCGTCAGCCAGGCGCTGGCGCGACTGCCCGAGGACGTGCGCCGGCAGGGCGTCACGACGCAGAAGCAGTCGCCGACCTTCCTGATGGTCGTGCACCTGACCTCGCCCGATGGCAAGTACGACAGCGTCTACCTGCGCAACTACGCGCGCCTGCACGTGAAGGACGTGCTCGCGCGCATCCCCGGCGTCGGCGACGCGCAGGTCTTCGGCGGCGGCGACTACGCGATGCGCGTCTGGCTCGACCCGGACAAGGTCGCCTCGCGCGGCCTCACCGCCAGCGACGTCGTGCGCGCGATGCAGGAGCAGAACGTGCAGGTGTCGGCCGGCCAGCTCGGCGCGGAACCGATGCCGCACAGCGAGTTCCTGACCCTGATCAACGCGCAGGGCCGCCTGCGCACGCCGAAGGAGTTCGGCGACATCGTGCTGAAGAGCGGCGATGGCGGCGAGATCGTGCGCCTCGCCGACGTCGCGCGGATCGAGCTCGGCGCCGGCGACTACACGCTGCGCTCGCAACTCGACGGCAAGAACGCGGTCGGCATCGGCATCTTCCAGGCGCCGGGCGCGAACGCGCTCGAGATCCGCGACTCGGTCATCCGCTCCATGGAAGAGATCAAGTCACGCTTCCCGGCCGGCATCGAGTACGCCTCGGTCTACGACACGACGATCTTCGTGCGTGACTCGATCAAGGCGGTGGTCTCCACCCTGATGGAGGCGGTGCTGCTGGTCGTGCTGGTCGTGATCCTGTTCCTGCAGACCTGGCGCGCGTCGATCATCCCGCTGATCGCCGTGCCGGTGTCGATCGTCGGCACGTTCGCGGCGCTGTACCTGCTCGGGTTCTCGATCAACACGCTCAGCCTGTTCGGCCTCGTGCTCGCGATCGGCATCGTCGTCGACGACGCGATCGTCGTGGTCGAGAACGTCGAGCGCAACATCGAGGAAGGCAAGTCTCCCCTCGAGGCGGCGCACCAGGCCATGCGCGAGGTGTCCGGCCCGATCATCGCGATCGCGCTGGTGCTGTGCGCGGTGTTCGTGCCGATGGCGTTCCTGACCGGCGTGACCGGCCAGTTCTACAAGCAGTTCGCGGTCACGATCGCGATCTCGACCGTGATCTCCGCGATCAACTCGCTGACCCTGTCGCCGGCGCTGGCCGCGCGCCTGCTGCGCTCGCACGGCGCGCCGAAGGACGCGCCGACGCGCCTGATCGACCGCGTGTTCGGCGGGCTGTTCCGCGCCTTCAACCGCTTCTTCAAGCGCGGCTCGGACCGCTACGAGGGTTCGGTCTCGCGCACGCTCCGCCACCGTGGCGCGGTGTTCGTGGTCTACGCGTTGCTGCTCGTCGCGACCGGCGTGATGTTCCGCGTCGTGCCGCCGGGCTTCATCCCGACCCAGGACAAGCTGTACCTGATCGCGGGCGTGAAGACGCCGGAAGGCTCGTCGATCGAGCGCACCGACGCGCTGCTGAAGAAGGTTTCCGACATCGCGATGCAGACCGAAGGCGTCGCGCACTCGATCGCGTTCCCCGGTCTCAACGCGCTGCAGTTCACCAATACGCCGAACACCGGCGTGGTGTTCTTCTCGCTGAAGCCGTTCAGCGAGCGCGAGCGCAGCGCGGCCGAGATCGTCGCCGAGATCAACCAGAAGATCCACGGCCTGCAGGACGGCTTCACGTTCGCGCTGATGCCGCCGCCGATCCTCGGCCTCGGCAACGGCAACGGCTACCAGCTGTTCGTCGAGGACCGCGCGAACCTCGGCTACGGCGCGCTGCAGAATGCAGTGCAGTCGATGCAGGGCGCGATCGCACAGGTGCCGGGCATGGGCTTCCCGATCACGAGCTACCAGGCCAACGTGCCGCAGCTCGACGCCGAAGTCGACCGCGTCAAGGCGAAGGCGCAGGGCGTGCCGCTGACCGAGCTGTTCGGCACGCTGCAGACCTACCTGGGTTCGGCCTACGTCAACGACTTCAACGAGTTCGGCCGCACCTGGCAGGTCATCGCCCAGGCCGATGCGCCGTTCCGCGACAGCGTCGAGGACATCGCGAACCTGCGCACGCGCAACGCCCGCGGCGAGATGGTGCCGATCGGCTCGATGGTGAAGATCCGCCAGACCTACGGCCCGGACCCGGTGCTGCGCTACAACGGCTACCCGGCCGCCGACCTCGCCGGCGAGGGCGACCCGCGCCTGCTGTCGTCGTCGCAGGCGATGGAGATCGTCGCCGACACCGCGGCGAAGGTGCTGCCGAACGGCATGCACATCGAGTGGACCGACCTCAGCTACCAGCAGGTGACCCAGGGCAAGGCCGCGTTCATCGTGTTCCCCATCGCGATCCTGCTCGCGTTCCTCGTGCTCGCCGCGCTGTACGAGAGCTGGACCCTGCCGCTCGCGGTGATCCTGATCGTGCCGATGTGCATGCTCGCGGCGCTGCTCGGCGTGCAGCTGACCGGCGGCGACAACAACGTGTTCGTGCAGGTCGGCCTGGTCGTGCTGATGGGCCTCGCGTGCAAGAACGCGATCCTCATCGTCGAGTTCGCTCGCGAGCTCGAGATGCAGGGCCGCAGCATCGTCGAGGCCGCGCTGGAAGCATGCCGCCTGCGCCTGCGCCCGATCGTCATGACCTCGATCGCGTTCATCGCCGGCACCGTGCCGCTGGTGCTGTCGCACGGCGCTGGCGCGGAAGTCCGCTCGGCGACCGGCATCACGGTGTTCGCCGGCATGGTCGGCGTGACGCTGTTCGGCCTGTTCCTCACGCCGGTGTTCTACGTCAGCCTGCGCAAGCTGTCCGGCAGCCGCCCGCTGGTGTCGCACGGCACGCACGTGGAGATCGCCCATGCTGCCCATGCATGAGCACGATCGCCGTCGCACCGCGTCGCCGTTCCCGGCGCCGCCGGTGCCGGCGGCGGTCCGCACCGAGACCGGCCCCGCGTTCGCCGCCGGCGCGGTCGGACCGCGCGACCAGCTCGCGATCGTCGATGCGCTGTACCGCTTCGGCGCCGGGCAGGACCTGCGCGACGGCGCCCTGTTCGCCTCGGCCTTCGCGGCCGGGGCGACGCTGGACTTCCGCCAGCCGGCGGCGCGGTTCGGGGTGGTGCTGGCGCCGCTCGAGGGGCGCGAGGCGATCGTCGGCGCCGTGTTCGCGGCCATCGATGCACTCGACACGACGCACACCGTCACCAATCCACGCATCACCCGCTACGACGGCGAGCGCGCCCGGCTGTTCGCGCTCGTCGAGGCGCAGCACCTGCCGCGCGGCGACCACCGCCGGCACCTGCTGCTGAAGAACATCTACGACGTCGATCTCGTGCGCCACGGCGGCCTCTGGCTGATCGAGCGCCTGCGGATCGATACCGTCTGGTCCGACGGCGATGCCACAGTGCTGTTCCCGAACGGACCGGTCGCCGCGCTCGAGGAGAACCGCCCATGATTGAAGCCATCACCCCGCAGGCGCCGAAGGCGCTCGTGCTCACCCTTGCCCTCATGCTGGCCGCGTGCACGGTCGGCCCCGATTACGTGAAACCCGACACCGCGGTGCCGGACCGGTTCGCGCGTGCGGAAGCGACGGCCGACGCGGCGCAGGAGGAGACCGCGACCCCCGCGCCGGCCGACGATGCATTCTGGGCGCGCTTCGGCGATCCCCGGCTCGCCGCCCTGGTCGAGCAGGCGCTCGCCGCGAACAACGATCTCAAGGTCGCGCTCGCGCACTACGAGCGCGCCAACGCGGAACTGCGCGGTCGCAAGTTCGATGCGCTGCCCGTGATCACCGCGGGCGCGAACGCACAGGACATCCGTGCCAGTGCCGACCAGCTGCCCGGTGTCGATCGCGACGGCCGCGACACGCGCAGTTACGACGCCGCGATCGGCGCGAGCTGGGAGATCGACCTGTTCGGTCGCATCCGCCGCTCGATCGAGGCCGGTCGCGCCGACGCCGCCGCGAGCGCGGCCGACCTCGCTGCGGCGCAGGTCGCGATCGCGGGCTCGGTCGCGCGCACCTACGTCGAGCTGCGCGGCTTGCAGGAACGCCTGCGCGTCGCCGAGGACAACGCGGCGAACCAGCGCGAGACCCTGCAGCTCGTCGACGCACGCGTCGACGCCGGGGGCGGCAGCGACTTCGACAGCGCGCGCGCGCGTGCGCAACTCGAAACGACGGATGCGCGCATCCCGGCGCTCGAGGCGCAGATCGCCTTCGCGATGCACCGCCTCGCCGTGCTCACCGGCCGCGCGCCGGGCGAGCTGATCGAGGAGCTGAAGCCGCCGGTCGCCCTGCCGGCATTGCCCGAGCGCCTCGACGCCGGCACGCCCGGCGAACTGCTGCGCCGCCGCCCCGACGTCGCCGCGGCCGAACAGCGCCTGCACGCGGCGACCGCGCGCATCGGCGTCGCGACCGCCGACCTGTTCCCGCGCTTCACGCTCGGCGGCCTGCTCGGCACTCAGGCCGTCAGCACCGGCAACCTGTTCGAACGCGACAGCGAAACGCGCCTCGTCGCGCTCGGCGTCGACTGGTCGTTCCTCGACGTCGGCCACGTCCGCGCGCGCATCGCCGCGAGCGGGGCCGACGCCGAAGCCGCCCTCGCGCAGTACCGCCAGAGCGTGCTGCTCGCACTCGAGGACACCGAGAACGCGCTCGTGCGCTACGCGAAGGCACGCGAGGAAGACGCCCGCCTCCAACGCGCCGCCGAAGACAGCGCCGACGCCGCCCGCCTCGCGCGCGTGCGCTACGAAGCCGGCGCCGCCGGCCTGCTGGAAGTCCTCGACGCGGAACGCGGCCGCCTCCAGGCGCAGGACGCCTTCGCCGACGCCCGCACCCGCAGCGTCACCGGTGCCGTCGCCCTCTACCAGGCCCTCGCCGGCGGCTGGCCGCAACACGTTCCCACCCGTGACGACCTCGCGCAGCGCTAGTTCTTGCCCTCTCCCGCAGCCTTTCTTCCCCTCCCGCCAACGAGCTTTCCCCTCTCCCGATTGCGGGAGAGGGCAGGGCCAGGGTTTTCCTGGACGCACCCCTCCACCTCTTGCAGGAGCGCAGCAAGCGCGACCACCGTCGGCAATGCAACACGTTGCCGCGCTACACCGCCCGTAACGAATCCGGCCCCCACAAACGCACGCGCGACTCCCGCACCCGCCTCCATTGCGCCCGCATCCGCACCACCCGCCGCAATCCGCATAGCCGCAGCGCCCAGCCACCCGATCCCCTGCGATGGTCCGCGATCGCGCTGTCCAGGTTGTGGATTTCGCGCGGGAAATTGGCTTGACCGACAAGTGCTCGGGCGAGCACGATGACGCGCAACACCCGGGATTTGGGGTCCACTGATAGTTCGGTTTCACGCGCGGTAGCCATGAGCTCAGACGAATTCACCTCGGATCCGCCGCTCAGTCCCGAGCAGGTTCGCGTGCGGCGTCGTTAAGTGCTGAGTTCGTGGCCGCAATCGATGCCGAGCTCCTTTCTCACGTGCGGACGCGCAACCGCAAAGTCGCGATGCTCGTGGGAATGGCTACAGTGGGCCAAACATTTGTAGTTCGACTACGCGGAGGCTCCTACGCAAACACCGATGGCTCACACCGCCCGGAGCTCCTCGCTGAAAAACGGTTCAGTCTGGCTCATCAAAGCCGTGTGGCGACACGAGGGGAGTCCATTCGATCATCCAAACCGACGCCGCTTCGCGGCGCGGCTTGACTCAGGTATTAGGCCATCAGGATCCAGATCGTGAAGCGACTACTTTGCCTGGTGCTCCCGGCCGCAACATTGACTGCCTTCGCGAGTGAGAACTGTACCGATCGACCAGAATGCTGGCCGGTGGGTAGTTCCATGAATACCGGCCTGCTTTTGGTACAGCGACGACAAGCCACCGAACAGCGCCTTGAGAAAGAATACGAAGAGCTAGTGCAGCTTGCGGGATCGACCTCAACGCTGGGCAGCGAGGTCGCTCGAGCACTCAAGGCAGCGCAGACGGAGTGGCTCAAATATCGTGTGGCGGAATGTGCCCTTATAGGAGCACTGACGGGCGCTGGCGGAACCTGGCCCTCCACGTACGCCGCGAGGTGCGAGTCCAACCTGACCGATCAAAGGCTCCGCCGTGTACAGTCCGCTATTCGATGCATTCATCGGGCTGTCGCGAAGGATCAGAAGTTCGAGGAAAGCAACTGCTTGCAACAGCTTGCACCTATTGCAAATCGCCTGTGAGTGGTTCCAGCCGGTTCCTGGCGGGCGCGCTATCCACGCCGCCAAATCCGGTTTCCTTCGGCGCGATTACCCTGTGGGCCCAATACTTGTATGGACTCCCCTTGCAAGTGACCGAGTGATTTCGCTTCTGGCAAGCGGTGCGGTTGCAGCCGTGTATTCGGCCTTGGGGTGAGCAGCAGGTGCTGGGCCATGATGGAATCCGCCGGGACGAAGCCACACGTTCAATCGGCCACGCAGGGCCAGAAGAGTCATCGGCTTGCTCGCCCCGGGAGACCGACTCGTTTGCCATCGACGCACTCGGTGGAACGCGGGGTGGGTGCTCAGTGGGTTGCCGGCGGGACGCGCGCGGCTTCGAGCAAACCCGCGGCATCGGTGCGATCGGTTTTGTTGCGACGCACGTACGGTCGCACGTCGTGCGCAGCCAGCAGTTCGACGGCATGCCCGATCCGCGCGAAGCGGCGTGGCCAGTCGTGCGCCGAACCGAATGCTTCCATCACGTGCAGCGGCGGGCAGTTGTCGGGCGCGCGTGCAAACGCCGTTCGATGGATCCGGCGCCGCTCGACGACGCGCGCATCGGCATCGGCGAACGCGAGTTCGAACACGTCCTTGGCGAGGTCGATGGCGACGGTGGAAATGGCGACAATGCTGGTAGCATGCATGGCGGCCTTCTCACGCGATCCCATGTGCTGAAGGCTAAACGGTTCAGTCTGGCTCATCGAGGCCGTGTGGTGACACGAGGGGAGTCCATTCGATCATTCGAGCGGACCGAGGCGAGAGACCGTCGTGTTTCCTGATCTTGTGTCGGTCCGCGGCCGCTTAACGCGGCGTTAGGTTTCAACAATGGGGGCGGCCATGGGCCGAAGTGTAATCGTTGCTGGAACTGGGTTTGAGGGACGCGCGAAGGCGATTCGAGCCTACATGCGCGAGGGCCAAGTCGTGCAGCTTCGGCGCGAGCCGAACAACACATTCGACCCAAACGCGATTGGGGTCTTCATCGAAGTTCCCAGGTTGTTCGGCCTCCTTGGAAGCAGCTTCCGCCAGATCGGCTACATAAAGGCTCCGGCTGCGGACAATCTCGCTTCCCGCATGGACCAAGGCCTTCAGATCACGGCGAGGGTCTCGAGCTTCTACGCACCCCCGGGTCGTGACCATCCCCGCGTTAGCCTCGTGCTGGACTACGAGGCACCTCCTGGGGCCAGGAAGCGAAAAGCCGCAGCTTCCGGCAGTGTGGAAGCCTAACTAGGTGTTGCAGCGGTCGCCGGGGACCTTCTACGCTCCAATCGACCATTGCGGTCCGGCGCCGCTGAACACGGCGTTAGAAGGAGAGGATCATGCGCATCGCGATGTTGCAGGCTGTAGGCCTTGTCATGCTTTTTACTTCACTTTCCGCCAGTGCCGACACGTGGATTCCTTACACGGACGGCAGAGCCGGTGGATGTTGGCTCAATAACGCCAACGTGCTTTATGGCTGCACACCTCAAACTGCACAAAATTCAAGCGAGAATCGTGCATTTCATTCTCAAAGTCGCGAGGACTATTGCTGGAAGGAGCGACAGAGACTTCAAAACGCCAACTCAAGTACCAATCGGACGGTTACAAGTATGCGTGCCGCAGAGGAGCGATTTGCTCGCTCCGGCTGTGAGTAGTCCTTCGAACTTTTCCAAGCCGACGTGCTGACGCACGCGTGCGTTAGGTCGCACATAGTTGCGAGCCCCTCGAGTTACCTGCGGCATCCCCCCGATTTTGAGTAGCACGGCGATCTTGAGTCCAATCCCCACCGAAGAGGAGATTGGACGTGAAGAAGCGCTTTTCCGAGGAACAGATCACGGGCTCCTGCGTGATGCGGATGCCGGGCTGCCGATCAAGGAGCTGTGTCGCCAGCACGGCTTCAGTGAAGGCCGAATGCCAAGCTCCTGAAGGAGCTGGAGACGGAGAACAATCGGCTGAAGAAGCTGCTGGCCGAGCAGATGCTCAAGAACGAGGTGATCAAGGACGTTGTGCGAAAAGAACCGTAAGCGCACCCGCCCGACGCGCGTTGGTGCGCCAGAGATCGACTGGGGACTGAGCGAAAACGTGGTCGTTGCGCATCGTGGCCGTCGCCAGGGTTCGAAGTCATCCGCGTAGTTCCGGTTGATCGTGCTTCTATTTTCAAGATTACGATCATGTGAATCGCCCCGGGTTCTCTGGACATCTCCGAGCCGTACATTACGGTAAACACGGAGGCGGATATGGGCAGCAAGCGATACTCGGACGAGTTCAAGGCCGAAGCGGCCAAGCAGGTCATCGATCAGG